>OBEQ010252286.1_pt1 | contig 58457 bp, 57 predicted proteins | sample 1670901 | NCBI WGS metagenome assembly OBEQ01 (sample SAMEA104232315, study PRJEB22302) | groundwater metagenome | biome: forest; feature: aquifer; material: groundwater | place: USA | collected 2011-08-07 | depth 5.4 m
ACAGCTGGTCGGGATCAGACACCAACACGGTCGCAACGTATCTCGGTGAGGTCGAGGTCACGTTTCCGGACGGCAAAATCCAAACCGGATATAAGCAACTATCGATCATCATCCGTGATGACATCTAAACCACTATGACTAGAGGCGAAATAAAAAAAGCAATCAAGAACGAAGTCGATGACCAGACTCTTGATGACGCACTGCTCAACACATGGGTACAGCGTGGCGATGAAAAGGTGCAGAGCTGGCGACCACCGAACGATAAAGACCAGACGTTCGACTACTGGGATTATCTGAAAACGGAACAGCCCTACACGAGCGTTGCCAACCAAGTGAAATATCCCGTCCCTGAAAGTTTCCGAGCATTCTGCGAACTCAAGATCGGAAGTGATACCAAACCGTACACGCTGATCGACTTCCGGGAAAGAAGCAGTCGCAAAGACCATGCAGTGTATCTGCTTGGCGGTTATTTCTATCCGATACAAACACCAACAGCCGACGGTATGGCAATGACGCTCGTGTTCGTGAGAATGTCGGACGACTTTGCCTCTGACAACGATGAACCCGAGGTCGAAAAACTCTACCACCAAGCCTACGTCGAGTGGGGCAAAAAGATGTACTACAACCAGCAGGGCGACACCGAGCTCGAGCGACAAGCCGATGACAACTTCGAACGAATCATGCTCGGCAAGTGGCGAGATCAAGAAATCGCCCGAATGGCGGCGGCATCCGACCAAGCCACGATCCCACGTAGCAGTCTCGTATAAAAATTTATGGCACTACCAAAGAAAATCTGGAAAGCATCACGATTCCACAAAGGGATCTCAAACCTAAACGGCGATGGGCAGTTTTGGTTTTCAAACGGCCTCGAATTCGACATGTATCCGCCGTACTTAAAAGTCGCCAGCAAATTCTTCAAGGAAACCGACAGCGTTATCTTGCCAGCTCTCGATGAGCCGTCGTACATGTGCTATTTCAACAACCGCTACTACACCGTCAATCACAACAACGGAAAGATTTTTGAGAATACTTTCTCAAGCTGGGTCGAAGTGCATGACAGCGTGAACATCTGGGGCGGAAGCGGAATGTATGCGGATAACGACTACATGTACTACGCCGGAAGCACGTGGATCGGACGCTTTGACAAGACCACTTGGATAGACAACTGGCAACCACTCACCGTCAACACCGCATTTGACGATGTGCCGATAACCAAGTTTTTGAAATTCATTTGCTTTGGAAACAAACAGTACATGGCGGCGTGGGATACGGCGGCAAGCTCATGGAATGCTACCCGACTAACGCTTCCAACCGGATACGTGATCGTCTGGATGGAACCGCTCACTGACTACCTCGTTATTTCTGCCAACCATCCGACATTCGGTTCAGCTTTATTTTTCTGGGACGGATACTCGCAGACCTACAACCGAGTCCTCCAGCTCACGCAAACACAAAGCCTTGCCGGTGTCGTGGACAAGAACGTCCTGTACTTCCTTACGAGAGACGGCTGGATGTGCCGGTTCAACGGCATAGGCATCGAAAAGCTCAACCGTTTCCCAGACATGGATTATCAGGACTACATCAACCTGAAAGCCGGGTGCATGAAGGTGTACCAAGGTCTCATCTACATCGCAAAAGGATCAAACACGTTCGATATCACCAGACGAAATCAGTTTTGCGGAATTTGGTGCTACAACCCTGCGACCAACGCCCTGTATTTCAAACACCGGCTCTCAAACGGTGCGGTCAATCACGTCACGCCGGGAGTCTCTGTGGTGTATGGCCTCTATGTCGACAACATCACGATCCGAGTGATGTACAGCGACGGCAATAAATCCATCATCGACATAAACCACGACACCGGAACATTCAGACCCTACGACTTCGGTGCGTATTGGATCAGTCCGCTTCTTGATGATGAACCGTATCTTCGCAAACGGTTCAAACAAATGATCCTCAACTTCTTCAAGCCAATCCCGAACAGCAGTTTTTCTCGGTTCGAAGTGAAGTACAACACGACCGAGCAAATGATCCGGGAAGTGAAAGTCGCAACCGGTGGCGGTTCGGATTATTTCACCTTGTCGTCCGTGAGTAGTGCGTTTGAGGTCGGTGACGAGGTGATGATATTGGCCGGTCCCGCCGCCGGTCAGATTAGACACATTAAAAGCATCGACTTGGCCATGAAAACAATCTACTTGGACGAAACACTCTACTGGATCGGCGGTTCGCAAGGATTCATCCAAGCGAATGATTTCGTGGCGATCACGCCGTTTAAAAAACTCGGCACGATCAAAGGAAACGAGAACCAAGGCAAGGTAAACAAAATGCTTCGGTTCAATGCGAGGTCGAAAAAAATTCAATTCAAGATCGAGATTTGGAGTAACTCCGGATTCGGAGGCGAATGGGACATGGGTCTCAAAGATGTCTCTGCCGTGTACACGCCAGATCGAATAATCAAATAAACATATGCCTGAAGAAACAACAACACCAGAAGCAACCGTTGAATCGCCGGACACAAATCCGGTCGAGGAAACAAAGGTCACGTTCACGCTGGAAAAGATAGACGAGGACAATGTGAAAAAAATTACTTCTCATCCAGACGTTTCAGTCGTGAACATTCCGTCACTGAGAAAAGCCAAAGATGACTTGGAAGTGACGATCGGCCAATTGCGAGGACAGCTCGAACAAATTAATGAGGTCTTGTTCGAGTACGAAAAAATTAAATGACTATGAACGACAAACCAAATCAAGATCAACCGTTTGATCCGAACCTAGGGTCAATTCTGAACCTACTTCGAGACATTCCGCTTCTCAGTGTCGTGCCGACCGACACGCCGAGAACTCCGATCAGCTTCGCTCTCTATGAGAACGGCGGCACTCGACGGTTTTATATCTTCTTCAACGGCAACTGGAGGTTCGTAGCACTAACTTAAAAACATTATGGCAACAATAACAATACAAAAAGGTCAGACACTTTCGGGAATCGCCAAAGCCCAAGGCACCACCGTTGATGCCTTGATGAAAGCGAACCCAAGCATCAAAGACCCGAACCTGATATACGCCGGTTCGAGCTTGAACTTGCCCGGAGCACCGACTTCACCCGTTGTTGCCCCTAAGGCGAGCGTTCCAACCCCTCCTGCACCCGTGACACCTACTTCGAGCGTAACCCAGCGCGTTGACCAAATTTCGAGCCCGAGGCCGACAAAGATACCCGAAACAACCACCATGTATGGCGCAAATGTGCCTTCTGCGACCAGTTTGCTACAGCAATACCGATCCGATCTCGGTCTCGATACCGCCCTGAAAAGCATGCAGGACAGCCAGACTTCCTACATCGATTCGCTCAAAAATATGCCCAAAAAAGCAGACATCTTTGAGCAAGAGAAAGTGAAGCGTGGCGTGGACGTGATGCAGAAAAATCTGCAGAGCTTGGATGACCGACTGGCTACGATGGAACTCTCGCTTGAGGATTCAGAAAAAGATATTCGTGACCGAATGACAAAAAGCGGTGCGATGGTTACCGAAAGTCAGACGCAACGCTTAGTCTCTACGGAAAAACAACCGCTCATGGACGAGTATCGAAAACTTCTTAATGAGCGCAATCGTCTAGCCGACAAACTTGGTGTCGCTGAAACATCAGCAAAGGATGCGGCCGGTATGCAGTACGAGGATTCAACAATGCCACTCACGATCGCCGAAAAGATGCTTGGCTTCCAGAAAGATCAGTACGGCGTACTCGGCAATCTTTTGAGTCAGGTGTTCGGTGCATCAGAAAAAGACATAGCGAATATTATCGATGCCGCCAAATACGGAAAAGAGCAAGAAAAGAAAGACGCTCAAGAAGTAATCGATCGTGCTCTCAAATTAGCCAACCTTGCAAACGACACACCAGCTGGCGTGTCTTACGACATCGGTGGCACAAAGGTCACCGGAAACAAAGTCTCAAGCGGTTCATCCGGAGGCGGATCAGCAAGCGACGTGGAAGCCTACGCACTCGAGCTTCTAAACAATCCGAACTTCACCGCAAGCAACGTGCCTCAAAACATCCGTGCTCAAGTTCTGCAGAAGCGTGACCAGATCATCGCTGAAGCAAACGCACAACAGCAAGCCGATGCGGCCGCCGCTCAAGCACTCAAGGCAAGCCAACCAAAGATCACCGCTAAGGACTTCGGGGGTGGGGTCAAAGACGTATTCACGCAAACGATACCGAACATTGCGAAGTCCGGATTCAACACGACTAAGGACTTCTTCAAAGGTCTATTCGGTATAGGAAATTAAAACGCTATGGCTTACATCAAAGACCCTAAAACTGGAAAGTACATCAACACCGGTTCTGCACCGGCTACCCCTCCACTCACACAATCGGCACCATCAGCTGGTACTACAGTGAAGTACCAAAAGAATGCCGAGGGTAAATTTGTGACGACCGAAGTTCCAAAGACGGCCGGTAAGCCAAACGTGACGACAGTCGAGGGACTGCGTGATTTTGCTTTGCAAAATAATGTCGATGTCTCCTCCACTCAACCGAAAGAATCAACACTGCAAAAAATCCTCCACTTACTCAACACCGGAGGATATGCAGTCGGCGGTCTTATAAGCGGAAAAGGAATCAAAGCCGGAATAAAAGAACACATTCAACCATCTGAAGCACTCGGAATTAAAAGTAAGGTCGGTGGTTTTATCGCAGACATTCTGCTTGATCCGACAACCTACATCACATTCGGCTACGGGGCCGGTGCAAAACTGGCAACGAAAGCCGGTACAGTCGTGTTGAGCAAAGCCGGAACATCACTCCTCAAGAAATCAGTCTTAGAACTCGGTGAATCGGCCGCACGAAAAGCTCTTGCCGAAAAAGTGCTTGTAGAGGGTGGCGAAAAGTTTCTCGCAAAAGGAGGTCTAAAATTTGCTGGCAAAGAAATACTGCCACGATCTGTCGTCACGGCACCATTCAAGGCCGCAGATTGGCTTGCAGAAAAAACGCCGGTGGTCGGCAAACTCTACGAGGGCGCAAAAGACCTCGCAAGCAAAGCATTCGTTCCGTTCAAAAGCATTAAGGACTTGCCCGGACGTGTTGGCGAGGAATATATTGATAAGTTCTCGCAATTCAACAAAGCAACCCGGTCCGAAGTTGGTAAGGCCGTTGGTGAAGCAGTCGATCTCGGAAAGACCGCCACCAAGGAACTCGGAAAAGATGCCGGTACGAGAGTCGGCCGACTGATCGAAGGAATGGCTGATATCCCTGCGAAAGCGGCCGATGGGGTCGAACAAGTGGCGACCAAAGGAAACAGCGTCATCGATAACATCATCGGACATATCCAAGGCGAACATAAACGCTTTGCATCTTTAGAAAAAGAACGAGGACTCCTCGATACAGAACTTCCAGATTACCTGCGTCACTACCTGACACCGGAGGGTCGTGATTTTCTCGCAAAGAATTCTGACGTTGCACAAGAGCTTCTGCAAAAGACGAGAGTAAGCACGCCATTCGCAAAAGAACGTGTCCTCGATGACACGATCGTTAATATCAATAATTACTTCCGCAAAACTCACGGCGTGAAGCTCTTCGAGCAAGATGCATTCAAAGCGTTCGGTGCTCGTAAAGCAGAACACATCAAAGCCGTGAATACCTACGACTTCCTAACCGACGTCGGCAAACAATTCGGAAAGCAAGGTGAAGTGGTCACCAAAGAATTCAAACATTCGGTGACGGGACAAATGCTCAAAAAAGATGTGGTCAAACCGATGTTCGAAAACGGCATGAAGTACGTGGAAAGTACCGTGCCTCAACTCAAAGGAACTCTTTTGCCGGAACCGATCGTGAAGCACCTCGAGGAAACGTATAAGGTGCTCACCAACGATGAAGCGACAAAAGGATTTCTCAAGCTGTACGACAAGGTGCTTGGCTTCTGGAAAGGATCAGTAACCGGATGGTTTCCAGCATTCCATATCCGAAATTCAATCGGTGGAATTTTCAATAACTTTATAGCCGGAGTCAAAAACCCTGCACGATATCTACAAGGAGATCAGATCGCTCGGGGTGCTAAAGGAATGATCACAACCACGCTGGGTACGAAATACAGCTACCAGCAAATAAAAGAGATTGCCGAAAAGCTGGGAGTGGTAGGACAGCCCGGTTACTTGGATGTGATGCGTGAGGTCGAAAAAGACGTTGGCAAAGGTGCAGTCGGCAAACTCATGGATCTGCCGAAAAATGCAATGGAGATCACCGAGAACCGATTGCGTCTGCCTCTCTTCGTAGATCGCTTGATCAAAGGCGACGCACCAGAGCAAGCCGCAAAAGCAGTATTCCAATTCCACTTCGACTACGCACCGGAAGCACTCGCACCGTTTGAGCAAAACATTATGAAGCGACTGTTGCCATTCTACCGATGGACTCGTGGAAACATTCCGCTTCAGCTCGAGCAGATGGTAAAGCAACCGGGCAAATACGCCGCTCTCGGCAAGTTTGTCGACAATCTCCAAGTCGATAAAGAAAAAGCAAAAGAGGAATTTCAATATTTGCCTCCGTACATGCGAGAGGGATTGCCGGTCCGACTTGGAGAGAAAGACGGATTCTCACAATACCTCTATGGCTTGGGTCTGCCGGTTGAGGATATCAACCGCCTCTACAAAGGAAGCCCACAAAGAACGCTGGCGAGCATGGTCGGTGAATTGTCACCAATCCTCAAGTATCCAATCGAAGCGGCCACCGGTCAGAACCTCTTCACCGGTGAGCCGATCAAAGAAGGAAGCCGAGTATATCCGTTCGTAAATGCCATCCCCGGACTCCGTGAATGGCTAGAAGTTAGTGAACACAAAGACAAGAAAGGAAATGTGAGCTACCGAGCGAATGCTTACAAACTCCACTTCCTAAACACTGCACTCGGTCGCTTCTACACCACGGCCGGTAAACTCTCGGACGATAAAACATCCGGAGTCGTGAAGTTCTTATACGGACTTGTGGGTGCAAAAGCAAAGTCAGTCGACATGGAAAAAGAAAAGTTCTGGCGTGATCGGGATATCCAAGACCGACTCGAGGAGGAATTGGAAAGCAGAGGTCTCATCAATAAATTCGAGTCGGTGTACGTACCGAAATAATCACATGGACAAAGATACTTACCAAAACCAACTGCAAGATGAACGTCTCCAACGGCTGGAAAACAGCGTGAACGACATCAAAGACAATCATCTTGCTCACATACAAACCGATCTGACGAAAGTCGGCACTGATGTCGACTGGCTCAAACGCTTCTTCTGGATCATCGCCACCGCATCGATAGGAGGTCTCGTTGCGGCGATTATCAACTTACTAATAACCATTAACAAATAAATTTATGAACATCATTCAAAAGAAATCTCCGAACTTCTGGTCTGGCCGTAAAGGTTACAAGCCTGAAGCCGTAGTCGTCCACATCATGGATGGAACACTCATCGGTACTGACTCGTGGTTTGCGAACCAATCGTCCCAAGTAAGCGCACATTACGGAATCGGCAAGAACGGCGAAGTACACCAGTATGTGCAAGAAAGTGATGCCGCCTGGCACGCTGGCCGAGTAGATGCACCGGTCTGGAAACTTATAAAGCCGAATGTAAATCCAAACCTCTACACGATCGGAATTGAACACGAGGGAAAGCCAAACGATGTGTGGACTGATGCAATGAAGCAAGCGAGTGCGATCTTGATCCGTGAGATTTGCCAGCGATGGCAGATTCCAATCGATCGGAATCACATCGTTGGCCACTTCGAGATTTTCTCAAAGAAACCGAACTGTCCGGCAAGCAACAAGGCGATCCTCGATGAACTGGTGACCCTTGCTGGTCTGCCATCCCAAACAAGCAATCCCTCTGTCGAGGACGGTGTGAGGAAAATCGAGGAGGGATTGGCCATTATTAAGAAAAATATATTTTAACCACTATGACATCACCAACAAAAGAAGCTCTGAAGCATCTTGCGATTGTGTTCTTTTATTCCGCAGTATCAGCAGTCCTGCCGATACTGATTGCTTACGCCGAGAACGACCCTAGATGGGCGTTATTGATCCCAGTGATCAATGCGGCGTGGTATTCGGTCACCAGATACCTCAAAGAACAGAGATTGCTTGAGGACGGCCGAGGAGAGGAATAACCGCTAGTTCCAAAGCCAGATTCCTACGACAATAAGGCCGAGAACTATCAACACGATGGTCGTTAGTGCCATAAGTCTATTCCAAGAAAGCTAGTGCTGACTCTCTTTCGTGTTCGACAAATTTCTTTGCCTGCTGATCGGTCATCGCCAGACCCATCTCATCCGTTTTTACCGTTCCGCTTAGCATGACGCTTTTCTCAATATGGGAAGCGTGGCGTTTACCGAACTCATTCATGTAATGCATGGCCTGAATTTCGTATTCACCACTGAACGCCGTCATGTCGATCAAGACACGCAATTTTTTGCCCTCTCCTTTGTAGAGGTCTTCAATGATGTCCGAACAGGCCTTGATGGTCTTTTTAAGTGCCTCCATAGTCTCTTCTCCCGACAAGCTTCCTTGCAAGGTGAGAATGACCACGCCGTTTGACTCAACTGAAATATCGAGCGGTTTCATGCGAATATTTTATCATAAATGCCGCAAAAATACGTCAAATTAATAAACCTTTTGAGCAAAAGCCGGAATGTCAAAATACGCTGGATTATCCTTGTAAATTCGGCGTAAATGACGTATAATTTTATCAACACGATGGAACGAAAACACCCGTACCGGTTCTAACTTCGGGACATCGTCACCGCTATAGACCTATAAGTACGCCCGGGATTTTTGCTAAGCAGCAGCAAAAATAAGGCAGCATCCTGTTTATCACTACTATTGAAAGACCAATCGGAGTTTTGAAGGTTTGACCTAGTTAATTGATTAGGTTATTCTTAAAATATTATTGTTAAAAGTTTAAAATATGAACAAATTTATTATCGTCGTTGTTGTCGTCCTCGTTCTTGCAGGTGGAGTGTATTTTATAGCCAATAGAGACAATTCGTCGGGCACACCCCAGACCAGTAATCCGCCGTCTCCAAGCCCCGTCGCCACCCCTCCCGCATCGCCACCAGCAAGTTCACCAACTCCGACCCCCACACCAAATCCAACACCAACTCCGACTCCAGCCACTTCACCAACGACTCATAAAATCTCAATTCAAAATTTCGCTTTCGATCAGTCCTCAATTACGGTTAAGAAGGGAGATACAATAGTGTGGACCAATAAAGATTCAGCCCCACATACCGTTACTGGAGATCTCGGCACTCTAGTAAGCCAAACATTGAACACCAACGGAACGTATAGCTTTACCTTTAATACTGTTGGAACAGTGAGTTATCACTGTGCTTTCCATCCTTCCATGAAGGCAACAGTAGTAGTTACTCAATAACCTTACAAACTATGGTTTGGCTTAAAAGAATAGCTCTTATCGTTTTAATCATCTGCCTCGGCACCATTATTGACTACTTTGTCCACCAAATGGATCCGCGATTTTCTGTGCCAGCAACTTATTTTCCCCACAAGATTTTTTATGGCAGCTTATGGGCCTTTGTTGGGTATTTTGTCTTTAAGAAATACCTTACAACCCCCCTTTTGCTTGCCTTCACTATGGCAGCGGTTCCGGCTATCTTGCTTCAGACAATGTATTACATCCAAAAACATCAATTAGGGTGGGTTGTGCTGTTTTTTCTTCTGCTCCATTTCTTGATGTTCATCATCCCCGGATTCTTTGTGTGCCGAAGGTTTAAGGATATCTTCATAGATACTCCAAACCCTTCCCAACCGGTTTAGATTTCATAATTCGACCTCAACATACGTGTTGGTATAAAAACAGTCCCGGTACTACCGAGGCTGTTTTTGTTTGGGATTCTATTCGTAAAAAAAAAGAGGTAGTATTAAAACATGGAAGTTAGACAAGAACAAGGAACTCAAAAAAAGGGTTTTACCCCCACACCAAAATCCCGTGCAAAGAAATCATTAAAATCATGGTTTCTATTTTCCGAAAATAAAGAAGGGGGGGCTGAACATTCATCAATGGTGTGGGGGTTTACGATCATCGAAATTGTTGTGGCAATTGGTATTTTTTCAATTTTTATTGTTGGTATCTACCAAGTCTATCCAAAAATCTTAGAAGTAATCAAGGCCTCTGAACTTAAAGTCACCGCCACCGCTTTGGCAAATGAACAATTTGAAATCGTGCGCAATCTTCCCTACACCGATGTGGGAATCTCGGGTGGAATCCCTACAGGAAAGCTTACCCACACCCAAGCCCTCACGCGCGATGGTATAATTTTCTCGGTCATAACAACCGTCCGCAACGTTGATGACCCCTTTGATGGGAAAATCGGAGGAACACCCAACGATTTGTCTCCTGCAGATTATAAGTTTGTGGATATTGAAGTTACCTGCAGTAGTTGCAAGAACTTTACACCGATGAACTTTACCTCCACGGTCGCCCCCAAAGCACTTGAGACTACATCCAACAACGGGGCCCTTTTTATCAAAGTATTTGATGCCTCTGGCCAGCCAGTGGCAGGAGCAAACATACATGTAGAAAACAACGTGGCAAGCCCCAAAATTGTTATTGACGATACCACCGACATAAATGGGTTACAGATAGTGGACGCACCACCCGGGGTACAAGCTTATGAAATTACTGTTTCCAAATCAGGCTACTCTCAAGAAAAAACTTATCTTGCGGGTGATCCGGCCAATCCTCATCCCCTAAAAGCGCATGCAACCGTGGTGGCTCAACAGGTTACTCAAATAAGTTTTTCAATAGACCAGACAAGTACACTTGATACTTCAAGTGTCACGCAAACCTGCACTCCCATAGGAAATATCGATTTTTCCCTACAAGGAACAAAATTGATTGGAACGAGCCCTGACATACCCAAATACAGCGCAAGTCATGTAACTAATGCAGGCAGCAAAAAAACAATTTCTGGTTTGGAATGGGATACGTATAACGCCACTCTTACCAATACAAGCTATGACCTTATCGGTAGTATCCCGTTAGTCCCTACAGCACTTAATCCGGCTACCAACCAAGATCTGAAGCTTATTGTGGCCTTAAAAGACCCCAAAAGCCTACTGGTTACCGTCCGAGATGCATCTTCCCAATTACCCCTCTCCGGAACTACGGTGACGCTACAAAAAACTGGATACACTAGTACGCTCACCACAGGACGAGGTTTTCTTCGTCAAACTGATTGGTCCGGAGGAGAAGGACAAACTGATTTTACTGATCCAAGCCGTTATTTGAGCTCGGACGGCAACGTGGATGTGGCTAATCCAATTGGAGAAATAAAACTGCATAAAATTTTTAGCGACTACCAATCATCCGGAATACTTACTTCATCTACTTTTGATACCGGTTCTGCCTCAAATTTTGATCAGGTCTCTTGGCTACCCCAAAATCAGCCACCAGAAACAGGGGCAAATAGCGTTACCATGCAAGTGGCGACAAATAATGATAATACGACCTGGAGTTTCCGTGGTCCGGATGGCACAGGAAATTCGTTTTATACAAGTGCCAATCTTAATCTGAATCCAATTCATAATGGAGATCGCTACATGCGCTATAAAGTTTTCTTAAACACGGCAAGTACAACTTGGACTCCTAACGTCGGGGATGTGTCACTTACCTTTACCTCAACCTGCGTCCCTCCCGGCCAAGTAATATTTACTGGTCTTGGTTCCGGAGACTATACACTCACTGTTTCAAAAAGCGGGTATCAGGTATTTACTGACACCGTGAATATCTCTCCTGCCTGGCAACAAAAAGAAGTTATTTTAAGTCCGTAAATGAAAAAAAGGTTTTCTCAAAAATTACATCAGAGATTTACCCCCACACCAAAATCCCGTGCAAAGGAGTCATTAAAATCGTGGTTTCTATTTTCCGAAAATAAAGAAGAGGGGGCTGAACATTCATCAATGATGTGGGGATTTACCACCATAGAACTTATTGTTGGCGTTTCTATTGTCGTACTCCTCTCAATTGCGCTTTTCTCTTTCCAAAAAGACGTGTTTTCACTCAACACCATTATTTCCAATAGCATCGTTGGCCAGTCAGAAACACGTAGGGCTTTTAAATTTATGACTGCCGAGATTCGTTCAACTTCTCAATCCAGCATTGGTTCATATCCGATTGCCCAAGCTGCAACTTCCTCAATTACATTTTATAGCGACAGTGATGACGACGGACTCAAAGAACGTATCCGTTATTTTCTACAAGGAACCACTTTAAAAAAGGGAGTCTTAAAACCAACCGGTAATCCGTTTGTCTATGATATAGCCAACGAAACCATCAGCGACGTTGTCCACGATGTAACCAACGGAACAACTACTACCTTTTATTACTACAATTCGAACTACACCGGCACAACCTCACCCCTTACTGACCCAGTTGACGTACTGGCTGTTCGGCTCGTCAAAATAGTTCTTACCATTGACCATGATAGTCGCTCCCCTTCTCCTCTGACTGTAACCACCCAAGTTACCCTCCGTAACATCAAAGATAACTTATGACACGCCCTAAAGAGAGTGGACAAATCTTGATTCAGGTAATTGTATTTGGAGCAATTGCTGTTTATTTTGTTGCGACTCTTGCTTCCTGGGCTGGCGAACACATAAAAGTGGGTAGACAGGCGCTAGCCCGAGAACAAGCTATTCAAATTGCCGAAGCCGGAGCAGATTATTATCGCTGGCATCTGGCGCACGCGCCCCAAGATTATCAGGATGGAACTGGCACAAGTACACCTCATGTCCATGACTATCTCGACAAAGATGGAAATCATGTTGGCCAATTTACATTAACTATTACTCCGCCGCCGCTTGGCTCCTCACTCGTTACTATCAAATCAGTAGGAAAAGTCGATTCGGATCCGAATATCTCGCGAACTATCGTTACCCAACTTGCCAAACCGTCAATCGCAAAATATGCGACCGTTGCCAATGCGGTCTTGCGTTTCGGGGCAGGTACTGAAGTCTTTGGCCCAATTCATTCCAATAGTGGCATACGTTTTGACGGACTTGCCCACAATATTGTCTCAAGTTCGCTAGCAAACTATGACGATCCCGATCATACCGGAGCCAATGATTTTGCCGTACATACACACCTTGCCCCACCCGATCCGGTCCCCCCGGGGGCAGTTCCTTCGCGGCCTGATGTATTTGAGTCGGGACGACAATTCCCCGTGCCCGCGGTGGATTTTGCTGGCATAACTTCAGATCTTGCCCAAATGAAAACGGCCGCACAAACCAGTGGATTTTACCGAGCGGGTTCAGGCGGACTTGGATACCATGTGGTAGTAAAAGTAAATGATACGTTTGATTTGTACCGTGTCACGAGTCTGGTAAATCCTGCTGGCGGTTGTACCAATGTGGGAGGCCAAACAGATTGGGGAACCTGGAGTATCCAGAATCAAGCGTTAATTGGCAATTTTGCCTTTCCTACCAATGGACTCATTTTTCTTGAAGATCATGTCTATGTTGACGGACAAATCAACACTGCCCGGGTTACAATTATTGCCGCTCTCCTGCCTGATAATCCAGCCTCGCGAAAACAGATTACGATTAATACTAATCTGCGCTATACCAACGTTGACGGACAAGACGTGATTGGACTCATTGCCCAGGGGAATTTAAATGTGGGTATGGTAAGTGATACTACTATCCGAATTGATGCAGCACTTATTTCACAAAACGGACGCGTAGGCAGATATTATTACGGGGCTGGCTGCACTCCGTATCACTCGCGTCAAACCCTTACCCTGTGGGGAACTATTGCCACCAGCCAACGATATGGCTTTGCCTACACCGATGGTACCGGATACCAGATTCGTAATATTAATTACGATGCCCGGCTATTATATAGCCCACCACCAAGCTTTCCGTTAACATCAGATCAATACACCACACTCTCGTGGGAAGAAATACGATAGGACCCCGATACGTAGGATAGTTGCCCCACATTCGTTTTTCCTGTATTCTTAAAAAACAAGCCGAGAGGCTTTTTTGTTGCCCGGTATTTAAATTCGATCATTTCAGCGGGTCCGAGATAAAAATTTATCCAAAATATCCTATACATAATACATAATTCAGTTTTGCATGAATGCACTAAATTTCATAAAAGTAGCCATCAAAGATTATAAAGTAGGAGCTCTTACGGTTAGCTCACGCTATATTGTTCAACAGATTTTGAGGGAATTAAAACCGGACCATAAATATATTGTTGAATATGGCGCGGGGAACGGTGTTATTACCAAAGAAATCTTGAAAATCTTACCCCAAGACGGCAAACTTATAGCCATTGAGATAAACCAAGAGCTTTTGACTGAACTTCGCATGATACATGATCCCCGATTGACTGTCATCAATAAGGACGTACTCGAGATTTCAAAAGATTTTAGTCAGTTTAACTTGCCACGGATTGACGCTATTATTTCCGGTATTCCCTTTACCTTCCTTGAGCCGAAACAAAGACAAGCACTGATTGCCAACACTCACGCTGCACTTGTTCCAAAGGGTATATTTATTACGTATCAAATCTCTTTACTGACTTTCCCTTTACTCAAAAGGTATTTCCACAAGGTAAGTTTTCGATTCGAACCGCGCAATTTTTTGCCCTACTTTATCATAAGAGCCGACAAGTAGTATAGTAAAAAGGTTGAAGCAAAAACTAAATGAGTACTGAGTAGTGAATAATTTGTAGTGAGTAGAATTTACCTACAACCTACCCACTACTAACTACAAACTAACAATGGAACACTATATATGTAACGGGGGTTGTGGGGGTGTTTCTGACACACCAGGAACATGCCAGGCAACCGACTGCTCAAGGCACGATCAGCCGCTTGAGGAATGCCACTGTACCGACGGAGAACACGATGAGAAAACAGCTGAAGAAGGAGCAGTCCCGCACGAAGAAATGCAATAATGCTCAAAACACCGCTTTAAAGCGGTGTTTTGGATTGGAAACCGGAAAATGCACTTATAGGGATCTGTCAGGGCATATACCGTGAACTGTTTTTTAGTGCTGCCATCCTTAAACTGGCGAGTATGTGCTCTTTGCGGTACTGTATTACAGTGCTATCCAGCTTGTAGTATAGAAACGAAACAGCTACTGAGTTTGCAGATAGACTATCTCGTCTACGAAAAATAACATAAAGAGCCAGACAGCTTTCATGTGCGCAGAAGGGACATGGCGGAAGTGCCATCGCATGTTAGTCGCTGATGCCCCTGACAGAATGTGGGTAGAGGGTATATCATATAGACATGCGAGGAAAAAATATTTATCGCTCCAGCCCATTTATACAAGTTAAAGGAGGCTGGATTATTTACCCAGGAAAAGTGAGTAGTGAATAGTGGGTAGTGAGTAGTCTTCTGGATTTTTTCTTCCCTACTCACTACCAACTACAAACTATCAACTAATTAAATGATTTCTTACGAAGAATTTAAAAAAGTAGAATTACGAACAGCTTCTGTACGCTCCGCAGAGCGGGTAGAAAATTCAGAAAAATTAGTAAAACTAACCGTAGATGACGGAAACACCGAAGCTCTGCGAACTATTGTTGCCGGCATTGGAAAAGTATATACTCTTGAAGAATTGATTGGAAAAGAAATAATTATTGTGGCTAATCTAGAACCCAAAAAACTAATGGGGCTGGAAAGCCAAGGAATGCTTCTGGCTGCCGATACAGCCGAAGGTCCCGTACTTTTGGGAACGGCAAAACCAGTCCAACCGGGGACAACTATCAAATAACGTTACTTAAGGAAACATGCAAAAAACAATAGTAGGTATTCTTATTGCTGGAGTCCTCATCATAGTTGGTGCACGACTGTTTAAAGCTGACCCCTCTCCTACCAAAACGATTTCACTTGCGCCGCCACAACAAGCCCGAGTCACCGAGCCGCCTATTCCCACTCCTCCGATACCAGTACAAAACGAACACCCAAGTCAGACCATCCCAAAAACCGAAGAAAAGCCTCAACCAATTGATCCTCATCCTTGTCTAAATGACACTGCTCGTTTTCAGTGCCTACAAGCTTTATATAAAAAAATAGTCAAAGATACCGGAGTTGGAGCTGCGATGAGCGCACTCAAAAACCAAGACCAAAGCGATACCTACGTCAAAGCAATGTGCCACCAGTTAGCACACGTTGTCGGACGGGCAGCAATTGACCGCTACCCAACTGCCGAAGATGCTTTCAGTCATGGAGACAGTTTTTGTTGGTCTGGCTACTATCACGGCGCCATGGAAGCGATTGTCACCAAACTTGGCGAGACCAAAGTTACCGCAACCATGAATCAGATTTGCTCAAAAATTCCTGGCAAGGAACGTTATTCGTTTGATTATTATAACTGCGTGCATGGGCTTGGACATGGCTTTATGTCTATCAAAAAAAATGAACTTTTTGATTCCTTGAAACTTTGTGACAATTTGACTGGTGGGTGGGAACAGTCCTCATGTTGGGGCGGAGTATTTATGGAAAATATTATAGCCGATGAAATGAACCATTTTGCCAAATACTTAAAACCAGAAGAGCCGCTTTATCCTTGTAGTGCTGTTGACGAAAAATACAAGCAAACGTGTTACCTGATGCAAACTTCTTACATGCTTCGAGTGCTCAATAGTGACTTTGCTAAAGTTTTTGAACTCTGCTCTACAACAGGCAACCATGTAAATACCTGTTACCAGAGTCTTGGGCGAGATGCCTCTGGAAGAACTTCAAGCACTATTCCTCAAACCAAAGCGTATTGCCTTATTGGTAAAGACTATGCACAGCAATCAAACTGTATCATTGGAGCAGTAAAAGATTTTATCTCTTTCTACCACTCGGACGTACAAGCTAAACAATTCTGTGCTGCCCTACCAGAAGAATTACAGCAAGTTTGTACTTCTACCGCTACAGATTACTATCGAATTTTGTAGCATGAAAGTTATTTTAGAAAATGAGACCCAACTGGTTGTTCGATGTGATAGAGGTGAAAATGCATTGGAGGAAATAGTCGCTATTGCACACCAGAAAAGAATAGAAGCTGGCTATTTTTACGCAATCGGCGCTGTCCAAGAACTCACCCTTTCCTACTACAACTTGGCTTCTAAAAACTACGAGGATCACGAAATCATCGAAGATTTAGAAATTATCAGTATCTTGGGTACTATTGCCACTCTCAATGGAGAAGTGGCTCTTCATGCACACGGCAGTTTTGGAGACAGGAACCTCACTGTGCGAGCTGGCCACATTAAAAAGCTGGTAGTCTCGGCAACCTGCGAAGTGGTGATCACAAAACTTCAAGGCAAAATTGAACGTGGTTTCTCTGATGAGACTGGTCTAAATTTAATGCAATGAAAAAAAACTTACTTGTAGTACTTGGTGCAGCAGCATTTTTTCTGCTTTTATGGGGTGGCAATTTTGCATGGAAAAATTTGCGGGGAATCGGTCCCGCATTACGCCAACCTCCTCGTGACATCACGAAGGTTATCAATACCACTGGTATGCCGATCAAGATCCCACCCGGCTTTAGTATTTCAATTTTTGCTAAAGGCTTTAAAGCTCCTCGGGTGTTACTCGAAGATCCTCATGGTACTATTTTGGTTTCACTCATGAATGAGGGACGAATTGTTGCACTGCCGGATGTAGATAAAGATGGAGTCGCTGACAAGGTGATAACTGTCGCAAACAACTTAAAAAAACCGCATGGTCTTGCAATCGACTGTGACGTAACGTGTCATCTCTATATAGGAGAAACAGATAAAGTTACGCGCTTTAATTACAACCCTGACACGTTTGAAACGAGTGAGAAACAAAAAATTATTGATCTTCCCGGTGGCCAAGGACATTTCACGCGCACCCTATTGATAATCCCAACTAATGGCGTTAAAAAACTACTTATTGCCGTTGGTTCCTCGTGCAATGTATGTCATGAAACCGATGATCGACGCGCCAAAGTTTTAGTTGCTGATCTTGATGGACGAAATCTCAAACCATTTGCTTCGGGACTGCGCAATTCAGTTTTTATGAAAATCAACCCTCAAACCCAACAAGTATGGGCAACAGAAATGGGCCGAGATTTATTGGGAGATGACACCCCACCGGATGAAATCAATATCATTGAAGAGGGTAAGAATTATGGATGGCCAATATGTTTCGGAAAAAATATTCATGACACTGATTTTGATCCCGCACCTTTTGTCGGCAGAGAGGGATCGCGTGAAACGCAGCCAACAAAAGGTGCGGGATTTGATAAAAGCACCTCTATCAGAAATCCTTGTATGGAGCCCTTTGAAACCTCAAGTTTCATCGATATTCCTGCCCACTCCGCTCCCCTGGGCCTTGCCTTTATCCCAAAAGAAGGCTGGCCTGAAGAATACAAAAACGATCTTTTAGTCGCCTATCATGGCTCATGGAATCGCACTACACCCACAGGCTATAAGATAGTACGTTTTAAATTAGACCCTTTGGGGAATCTGGCTAGTGCCATCGCGGATGACTTTGTCACTGGTTGGCTTGAGACTGGTGGAGCACTCGGACGACCCGTTGATCTTCTGGCGCGACCAGACGGGACGCTCTATATCAGCGATGATAAAGCAGGAGTAATTTATCTCCTCAAAGTAACTAAATAACCAAGCAACCATAAAATATGAGCTTGGGTTACAGGCAATTCCAGCACAAAATTTTACAGCATCATCGTAAGTACGGAAGAAAATTTCCTTGGAGAGAAACTAAAGACCCGTATAAAATCCTAATTTCTGAAGTGATGCTACAACAGACCCAAACCAAACGGGTACTGCAAAAATATGATGCATTCATCCAGCATTTCCCCACCGCACAGACACTGGCAACTGCTTCCCTCAAAGACGTGCTCACCGTCTGGCAAGGACTTGGGTACAATCGAAGAGCGCTGTATCTCCACAAAACAGCCCAGTATATTGTAAAAAATTTTAACGGTTTAGTTCCTTCCTCCCCGCAGCGCCTCGTCCAATTACCCGGTATTGGCAAAACAACTGCAGCTGCGGTTGGCGCATTTGCTTTTAACCAACCAACAGTTTTTATTGAAACCAATATCCGAACCGTATTTATTCATTTCTTTTTTAGAGAGAAAAAGGCGGTGCAGGATCACGAAATTCTACCGTATCTCGAAAAAACGTTATATGTAAAAAACCCTCGAATTTGGTACTATGCTTTGATGGATTATGGGGTCATGCTCAAAAAAGAGCATACCAACCCTTCACGCCTAAGTGCACATCACCACCGACAATCCCCTTTCAAAAATTCGGACCGTCAAATTCGAGGCAAGATTTTAAAATTGCTTCTCATTAAGCCCCGTGCATGGAGCGATCTTAGAGGTCTTCTTAAAGTAGAAGAGTCGAGACTGAAAAGAGTTGTTCGTACTTTGCAGGAGGATGAGTTAGTAGTGCAGGAACGAAATAAATTTATCATACATCAATGAGAATAATTGTTACGGTTCGTGCTCGGGCAAAAAAGAATCTAGTAGAAAAGCTTGATGACACCCACTTTCGAGTTTCAACTACAGCAGCACCGATTGACGGAAAAGCTAATAATGCAGTCACCCGTCTGATTGCCGAGTATTTTAAAGTACCCTCCTGGACAGTCATGATTGAGTCTGGAGCACGCTCTAAAACTAAAATTATTTCTATAGACAATGTTTAAAATTCTTAAAAAAGATCAGCAAAGTAACGCTCGGCGAGGGGTGCTTGAAACTCCGCATGGAGAAGTCCATACCCCCGCCTTTGTGGCAGTCGGCACCAATGCCAAAATCCGCACGCTTGAACCCGCTGATTTAGAAAAAACCAATACGCAGCTCATTATCGTCAACACCTATCACATGTGGAAGGAGCTGGGCGAGGAAAGATTGAAAACTTTTTCAGGGCTGCACTCTCACATGAGCTGGCCCAAAACTCTCATGACTGATTCAGGCGGTTTTCAAGTTTTCAGTTTAGGCTACGGCCGGGTTACCGGAACAGGAAAAATTGCCCAAACCCCCGAAAACTCACTCCTCTCTGAACAACCAGAGAAAAATCTTACTAAAATCACTGAAGACGGAGTGTATTTTTTTGATCCCGCACCTTTAGTTAACAGAGAAGGATCACACGAAACACAGCTAACCAAAGGTGCGGGATTTGATGGAGAGGAACATTTTTTAGATGCCGAAAAATCAATGAAAATCCAGGAACAGCTTGGTGCAGATATTATTTTTGCATTTGATGAACCCTCTTCTCCACTTCACGACTATAATTACTCCAAAGTAGCGATGGATCGAACTCACCGCTGGGCTGTACGGTCGTTGAAAGCACGCACTTCCAATCAACTACTTTTTGGTATCATCCAGGGTGGCTCATTTGAGGATTTACGCAAAGAAAGTGCACGAGTCATTAGTGGTATGCCCTTCGACGGTTTTGGAGTTGGCGGCTCATTTGGCAACTCATTTGGAAGTAGGTCGGCCAATACTTTTCAAGAAATTTCTTGGGTGTGTCCCCTACTTCCTGAAGAGAAACCACGACATTTGCTGGGTATCGGGCGGATTGAAGATATTTTTATCGGCGTTTCGCAGGGAATAGACTCTTTTGATTGTGTTATCCCAACCCGCGAAGCACGGCACGGATCAATCTGGACTGCAACAGGCCGGATTGATATGAAAAAAGGAATTTTTGCTGATGATACTGCCGTATTGGATGAAAACTGCTCTTGTTTTGTGTGTAGCACCCTCAAAATCTCGAAAGGTGCACTTCATCACCTGTTCAAAGCAAAGAATTTTGATGCGGGTAGGTTTGCAACTATCCACAACCTTGCTTTTTCCAATGGGCTTCTTGCCGAGATCCGCACTGCTCTCGAAAATAACACCTTTCGTGAGTTACAATTAAAGTATTTGCAGAAATAATTTACTTTTTTTCAAGTCTCAATTTTTAATCAAATTCCAATGAATCAACAACCAAAAACATCTTTGAAAATTATTTCATTGGTTCATTTATTGAAAATTAGAAATTGTGAATTGAAAATTACTGTATGAGTCTCAAAGAAAATTTTAAAAAACAAGGAAGTGAACTTTGACGAGAGGTTCGAGAGCGAACAGTGGGGTATATTATTGGGTTAGTTGCGGGTTTAGCCTGGAATGAGGCCATCAAGGCAGCGATTGAATTTGCATTTCCCTTAAGCCAGAACTCCCTGCTGGCAAAGTTTATATATGCGGTGCTGGTAACTGCTGTAGTCGTACTTCTCTCTTTATACCTCACTCGACTCTTAGGTAAACGAGAATAATCAACAAATAATCTAATCGTTTAATTCCTCAGCGAGCATCCAGCATATGAGATAACTCTTCGGAAGACCATCAGAAGGTCGCGCGGGCATGGTGTCCCAGCAGTGCTGGGACGAGCGCGACCGAATGCTGAGAAAAATTTCTCGCTGGGAAATTTTTACGTGTCTTCCGAAGAGTTATCAAAATGTGCTACAACGAGCCAAAAGTTATCCACAACAGCTTCACTTAAAGACCAAAAAGTGGTATTATAACTGATGTGTAGATAAGTCCTTCTTTACGAAGGAAACTTCATAAATTCCGTTAGAAATTTATAATCGAAACAGACTTTAAAGAACACTACAAGTATCGGTAGAAGTTTATATCATTTTTACTAATCCTGCTTAGATTTCTAACGGGATAAAGGTCGAGCAGATCAAAATTTAGACTTTTTATGAATCCAAAACAATTTCTTATAGTCGGTGGTGGGGTCTTGGTTTTAGTCGGTCTTCTTGGTTTTTTTGGTATCATTGGACCTACCCCTGAACAAAGTCTTTTTGGCGCATCATGGTTTTTTGATAATGCCGAGAACTGGGCACACTTGGTACTTGGCGTTGTCGGACTGATTGCCGCTTTTGTACTTCCTGCAAACTTACAGCGAATGCTGGTCATGTTGCTCGGAGTAGTTGGCGTGCTTGTTGGGTTGTATAACCTTATGGGAAACACAACACTCTTGGGCGCAAGACTTGAAAACCCCGCTGATACGCTTCTTCACTTGGCAGTTGGTGTATGGGCGTTTCTTGCTTCGTGGAAAAAACCCACAGCTTCCGCAATGCCAATGGCATAACTTGCTATTATTTCACAAAAACTGTCCTAAAGCTTGTCGATGGACAGTTTTTGTATATAAAGAATCATGACATCACAGCAAAAGTTTTTAAAATTCAAACCCCAGAGCACTCTTTACTATTCTACTAAACAAATTGTGACGATCGGAAACAAAATCTTTAGTAACCGCTAGAGAGTTTTTTCAATAGTTCCGCTGCTTGACACAGAAAAAATATGCACATAGCGATGGAGATTATTGTGTCGCAGATCATGGATAAATTCCTCCGGTACTCCTCCATGCCCCACCCACAAACTTTTCTGCAATAACGAGAACTCGAGATTCTTAAGACTCTCGCGAAGCCAACTTCGTTTATTGCGCTCACGTTCAGGTATATCATAAGAGATGATAACAAGACCTACCTCTTTAGCGGATTTATAACTTTTAAGAGGGGTACCGCCCAACTGTTTCGGCTTTAGTAATTTATTTAGTCCCTTTTGGGTTATCTCCCAAGAAGTTTTATTATCTTTCTTTGCTTTCAAAACAAGGCCGCTCCTTTTAAGCTCATTTAGGGTTGAATAAAATTTTTGTCTCTCGCGATACACATAGGCCCAGTCACTCTTAAATTGGCGAGGCCCATAGCGAATAGAGTGTCTAGCTTTTTTATAAGAAGGGGACCGATCAGAAAGCATTATATCCATAAGGTCCACAGTATTTTCTGCTTGATCCTGCAAAATTTCTAGAATCTTTTCTACAATTTTGCTCATCTTTCTATACTAAAGATCTTGTTTCCGATCGTCAATTAGATCTTTAGTGAGGACAGTGACGTTCTCCAAAGTACCTGATCTCAAGCACAAGACAATCCTGCACACGAATGCGGGGTTTTCTACTAAAAGAAAATCGCCATGGGCGATTTTCTTTTAGTAGACTTTACAGTTTGAGTGTTTTTTTAAATCCTATTTTGCTTTCATTCTATCGATAAGTTCTTTTTTGTATTTTGCGACCTCTTCTTCAACGATATTTTGAAAAGTAGGCAGCTCTTGTACAAGAAAGGAAAACACTGCGTCTGGATTATCGTTAGAGAGGAGCTTATCGAGTTGATCTTTTTGCTCGCCTGACAACTCTTCCATGACTCTAAAAGTAATACGGTATTGAATAACACTGCCAAAACCGTCTAGAAATGATATTTGCTCCTCTGGAGTAAGTGTTTTGATGCCAAGCTCTTCGAAAAGGTTGGCTTTAAGGTATCTGTTGATGGGGATAGTAGATGACATAAAGTTTAATTTAAGCTTAGTATTCTATAATGAAAAAATCAATGTTGATTATTTTGGTCCAAAGCGATTGAGGAATTGAGTGACAGTTAATTTTTGTAATTCAAGATTTGGTTTCAAACTTCTGATGTAGTCTGCTACTTTAATTTGACGACGCAGTTCCCATTCCCAATATGACCAGCCGCCATGCGGAAGATTGGGAGGTTTATTGGCGCCCCATTGTTTCCACATCGAGACTCTTTGGTCGCCGTCCGGTGGGATTTCTTTAAGCAGTTTTTCAATAGTAACACCTTTAATGGCGTTATACTGTCCTTCGCCAAATCCCCAGCTTTTAGCAAGAGTCTGCTCAATTTGGGTTCCATAGGGGGTAGTGATTACTTCTGGCTGTACTACTGGTGAGGCTTCGGGAGTAGGGGGTACAGTTGGCTCTGCCGCTACTGTTGGCGGGGGGGTATTAAATTCCAGAGAGGTTTTTCCAATTGAAAGATTAGACAGTGTTCCACCACCACTTGGAACTTCGGCTGGTGTAGCGGTAAATCCACCGGTAGGTTGTGGAGTAACTTCAGGAGCAGGTACGGGTGTATGTAGTTCTCCTTCTACGGTTGGCGGAGGAGCATCAAATCCTAAACGAGTAGATTGAACTGGTTCAGTAGCACGTACTTGTATTTCTCCTGTTTCCAGTACAGTTTTTATTTCCCCTCCTGTTGCAACCATAGGTTCACCACTTGGAACCGTGCCACCACCCGAAGGTTTTTCTGGAAGATTGACACCACCCCTTCCCCGCCAATGTTCATTTAAAATTTCCTGCACACGAGGACCCGTGAGTTGTTCTCCCGGATGAGATCTGACCCATTCGGCAATAACTTGATTGTTATTATCAATAAACTGTTGCTGGTTTTCAGTGAGCCGCAATGAACGATCAACAAATTCCCGAATGCCGGTTTTGTTTTCCATGAGCTTCGAGAAATCATATGTCCATCCCCGCGGCGGTCTGTCGATGTCCGCAAGACCAAATTTTCCTTTGTTGGTTTCAAGAAAGTTGGCAATGATATTGGTTTGTTGGGCGGGAGACAATTTATTAAATTCTCCCGAGAAATCAGGATGAGTTCGAAATTGATGCTCAATCATTCCCCAAACACCGCGAGGTCCAACGTGTTCAATACCATTGTATCCTGGCATAAACTCTGCGTGTACAGGAGGCGGACCACTGCTTCGAGCGCCTTCGGGTGTCAAGGCTCCACGAGCATCTTCAGGGATCACAACCTTTCCACCAGGTGTATCAGCTCGAGGATAGTCAAGACCACCAATTTCTCTATCATCATTGGGTATAAAATCTCGAGAAGGGCTGCCGCCATCAAGACCTGCAATCTCCCTATCGTCATTGGGTATAAAACTACGAGCAACATCCTTGCCGGTTTGTGAGGGCGTATCACCGCCTGAAGCTACAGCCTTACCCTTTTCCGGAATCCCCACTGCGCCAGGTTGACTTAAATTATTATAAAGATAATCATAGAGCGCTCCTCCAGCGAAACCTCCGCCGACACCTGCTAAAATCCCCCACAACAATCGAGCGGTTTTTTCTTTCTTTTCAGATTTTGCTACTACTTTTTTATACTCATCAACTTGTTGGTCAATAATTTTGGCAAGGTCTAGCTTCTTTGCCTCCACATTGAGCCAATCTACGGCACCCTCCACCTCTTTTTGAAGAGCCGCCATTGTTTGTTCCTCTTGTTTAATACGCGCTCCTTCTCTCGTTTTACCCGACATCCAGCCCAATAAACCCTGTACCGGCTTGTTGAAAAGAGCACCAAATGTACCACCGACTGCAGCGCGTCCCGCCCGATACCCTGCATAACCCAAAATTCCGACTGCTCCTGGAACCATCACATACCCGATGCCAGCACCAACTCCAAAGGCCACCAATGAAGATACAGCAATTCTTTTATATAATGGTAGCCCCCTCCACTTTTCAAACATCTTTTGCACTGCTGACTTCTCTTTGCTCTCCTGCAGTCGAGCTGCCTTTTCTTGTTCAAATGCAAGGTCAATATCGTAAATACTATAAAATACTACACGAGTTCCGTGCTCAAGAGTTTCTTTCTCAAGAATTTCTTTTAGGGCCTGTTTTTCCTGCTCTGGGGTAAGCTTATGATCTTCGGGAAGATTTTTACGCTTTCTATATTCTTTAAGAAATTCTGACTTGTTGTCTTGAATAAACTTTCGTTTGTACGTAATAAACTCGTTTAAAAGCTGGCGTTTAAGCTCCTCCTTGGCTTTGTTGTAATCATCTTCAGCAGCATCTTTAATCGCGATCCACTCATTTTCAGCAAGTTGCAGGGCTCTCTCTTTTCCCGAAAGACCCACAGGACTCTTTTCACGCTTAAGGATCTTAATTTCGGCACGTAGAGTATCAATTCTCTTCTTGATTTCAGCTCGTTTCCTATAAGTACCAAGCACTTCCTCTTGCTTTTTTAAAAACTTCTCGGTAGCGGACTTCATTTTTGGTGACAACTCAAAATCAGCCGGCACTTCTTTGGTCGGGTCTTCTGCCAGGAGTTTCCAGGCCATTTTTCGCACGCGCTCTTCCCAAATCTCTTCAGGCGTTTTTTCTCGCTCTGGTGCTGGTATCGGTGCTGGAGGCTCTTCCACAACAACAGGGGCAGGAACGAGCTCTGGTGTTGAGACAGGAGAAGTCTCAGATGAACGGACATTCCCTCTAGCATCAATTTCAACCCCCTCAAGTCTACTCAAGTCCATGGCCGGTTCTTCACGTTGAACTATTTTTTTTAGTAAATCAAATTCAATTTCTTCCAAATCACCTCGCGCATACGCTACTTTAAGTGCTTTCAGGGGGCTTGTTGAAGTCTGGATTTGTTCAACAAGTTGCTTTTTATCAACATCACGCTGGATAGTTTCCAAAATTCGTTTTTTTTCAGTATGTTCAAAATCAGAAATTTCTCCCTTTGCAAATTGCAAATCAAGACTATCGTGAGTTTTTTCTAATAAATTTTTTGTAACCGGTGCTCCCTCTGACATATTTTTTATATTATATAAAACAAGTCTTTAATTTTAACCACCTACTGCTCTCTTATTAAAAATACCAGAGAAAGAAAAATATGCAAACGCTAAATTAAAACAGCGGGTGCCCGTGCTGGCACACCCGCTGTGGTTGTTCCCTCCTTGCGCGCGACTACTTGGCGCTGAGCTTCGTGAATCGCCGCTTCGCCTTAGCGGCGTCCTGCACGACGGCCGCGTAGAGGGCCGTCTTGATCTGGTCGTCGAGATCGGACTTCTTGATCTCGTCGATCAGCTCGTCCTCGTCGACCTCTCCGCCGTGACCGTTGACTCCCCGCAGCAGCGCTTGCACCTCGGCCGGCGACAGGATACTCTCCGCCGTCGCCACCGTGCCGGTGACCGGCTGCTTCACGTCGTCGGACTTCTTCTCGACGGCGGGCGTGGCCTCGATCAGTCCCTGGAGCTTGTTCAGCTCCTTGGTGTGGGTTTCGATCTGGCCCTGCGCTGCCTTCATCCGATTCTTTTCGGTCCCGATCAGCACCCCGAGGCGCTGCGCCTCCTCGAGGTTGTCGAGGTCCATCGCAGCCGCCATGTACTGCGGCTGCAGCTCCGCCATCTTGGCATTGGCAGCCGAGACCGCCGCGAACTGGCCGGTGAGCTGACCCATGATCTCGTCGATCCGGGTCCTGTACTGCTCCGCGGTGGGACGCTGGCCGATCGCCTCCTTGATCAGCACGACCCACGCCTTGGCGTCCTCGGCCGTCTTGACCTCCGTGCCGTTGATCACGGCACGCTCCCCCACCGGCACCACAGTGGTACCGCGAGCCTCGGGGGTGCTGGCCACGATGGCCGCCGCACCCGTGAGCCGAGTGACCATAGCCGCCTTGGCCTTGAGGTCCTCGCCCTTCTTCCGGAGCTTCGGCAGATCGATGTTCTCGATCCGCCTCCACTCCTTCTGCCTGTCGGCGGCGTTCGCGTAGTCCGCCGCCAACCCGAAGTTGCGCTCCTCGCCCTTCAGGTGGGCGATCCAGTCGGTCGTCGCCTGGATGTAGACGTCGGTCAGCTCGACCGTGTTGACCCTGCCGAGCAACTCCTCCATCTTCATCGTGGCGGTCTCGAAGACCGCGCGGACGTCGATATCCGCCACCTCGATGAGCGTTGGCGGCTTGGCACCGTCGGTGTTGCCACCAGCGGAACCCTGCTGACCCTGCCTCTCCGTCCGCTCCTTCGGCGTGAGCCAGGAGATCGCGCCCTTGGCCTTGCCGAGCTCCTCCTCCTCGGGGGACTTCTCCTTGCCCTTTTCCTGGAAGGCCGCCTTGGCGTTCATGTACTCCTGGTAGCCCTCGACCCCCTTCGGGAACGCCGAGCGCTTGGGCTCCTCACCCGGCGCGACGCCCTTGCGGCCGAGCTTGAGCTTCGTGAGCTCGTCCTCGACCACCGGCGCGAGGTCGGTGACGAAGGCCCGGATGTCGGCCGACTTGGCCGGCATCGTCATGTACTTCGTCTTCAGGTCCTGCGGTGCATACTTCAGGAAGACGAGCCAGCAGGTGGAGACGAACTCCCGCTTGCGGGCCTGCCCAGGAAGGACGATCGCGAGGGCGTTGTCGTACTGGTCGCACTCGACGACCAGCTCGGCCATCGCCTTCTCGTCGCTGGGGTCGATGCCGCGCTTGGCGGCCTCGGCCTTCGCGAGCTCGAGGACCATCTCCGACTTCATGCCGTAGTCGTCCTCGAGTAACCGCTTGACATACCCGTCGAAGGGGCCCTTGTGCTCCTCCAGGAGGAGACCCTCGACGATCCTCTTGCCCGTCGCGTCGTATTGCCCGAAGATGGTGACCCGAAGGTCTCCAACCTCCGTGGCGAACTTCAGGCCCATGACCTCCTTCATGTCGTCGGAGTTGGGTCCGAGCTGGACGCCGGCCTCTGCCGCCTGAATGACCAGGGGCTCGAGCCGCGCCAGAACGCTTCCGTACATCCGCGAGAAGTCGGTGATGGTGAGACGCTGCGTGTTGTCCATCCGCTGCTTGCCCTGTCCGAACTGCTTTGCCGCCATGTCGATATCTCCGGTGCGGATTATTAGTCCGCTGTTAGAGGATCCCGCTGCTGCGGGTTGCCCTTGTTATAGGGCGGATTGAATGTTTTACCTCGGTTGTCGAAGATCTTCTTCTGCGGCGTCCTCCTCCTTTCACCATTCGCGAGTCCTGTTTAGTCACGACCGCGAGTTTTAGATTGGCATACAAATTCAGACCTCATTTTGATCCCAATCTGCCTATCAACCTCCACAACTTGAATCGCTCCGCATTTGTCCACCATTGTAGCAAAAAACTTGAATTTTGTCAATAGATATGCTAGAGTGCAGTAAATGTTCTTTAATAGCCTAATGATCCCCGCAATTTGGGCGTTTTTATCAAAAAAATACCTAGACTGTGGGGATCAATAAACTCAAAGAAAGGAGGTACCCACCTCATGAAAGCTCGCATGCTAAACCTGGGTGGTGCACTTGGACAGAAAGCCTTTACTAGTATCGGGGCCACTTGCTATGTCCTCATTATCGAAGTGTCAGGCAGAGAATATGTTTTTTTGATTGATCTTGGTATGGAGACAAGTGACGATGATGTAGCCAGTTGGCAAACACCACTCGCCCTTTCGTATCTCAAGACTTTCGGAAAAAAAATTGACTTCATTCTGATTACGCATGCACATCGGGATCATTTGGCAGCACTGCCGGTTCTTGAAACGATTGCCTATAGAGACTCACTCAAGCCCGAGGCCAGAGTAATCGCCACAAGACCAACTGCAGCTTTTGCTCCTTACGTACTTTTTGATCAATGGACTATCTCGAATAGGAAAAAGGAGGAGAGGCCATACCAGAACAGTCACATCCGAAAAATGCTGGCGCGTTTTACTGATCCCGTGACACGACCTGGCATGATTGAACTTGTGCCCGGAACGATCTGGGTAGACGTTGAGCGCGCGGGACATATACGGGGAGCATGCTCCTTCACCTTTCATGTCCGTGAGGGCAAGAAACTGGTGAAGCTTTACTTCTCGGGTGACAACTGTACACATAATCAAGTCTCAACGCTTGGCGCCCCACTGCCTCCGGAAGACCGCAGGCCAGATATCATCTGCTCGTTTGACTGCACTAACGGGTCCGAGCATCTTGCACGGACATGGGAGCAGGAAATCGAGCGTATGGCTGATGACGGTTACACGGCGATCAAGAACGGAGAGTGGTTCTTCACCTTTGCATTTGCCATGGATCGTTGCCACACTTTCGCTCAAGCGCTCGCCCAAAAAGGTCTTCCCGTGTTTCTGGATGGCCCTTCAGTACGAGAACTTGGCAAGGTGATGTTGTCAGCAGATGGCTTCTGGTGCGAAGGTGACCAGCCAATCAACATGAGCGGTATTGGAAGCTGCGATTATGTGGGCTATCCATTCACTCAAGACGAGCCGAGCGCCATTGTTGCTCCATCCGGCATGGGCAATGGCCCAGCACTTGAATACCTACTCCAGCTTTTACCACGACCCAACGCTGTTGTAGGAGGCGGAGGATATCAAGCACTAGGTACAAACGGCTATAAGGTGGTTAACGCCAAACCAGGAGACAGAATCACCCTTGATACGGGACAAGAGCCAGTGGAGATTGAAGTGCAGGCGCGCTGCGAACACTATCGCGCGACAGCTCACTCTCTGCGCGAGACAGCTCTTGAACGCATGCATAAGCTGGTGGAAAAATCCTGTTTCCGACGCGAACATGGAGGACCAAAGATAGGGCTCTGCCATGGGCCCACGAAAGCCCTTGATTGGTTCAAGACGGCCTTAAACAAGGTGGGATATACAAACACTTTCCGAGCAGATCGTCTGGAAGATCGCGACATCATGCTCGTAGAATAGGAGGAATCATAAGACCGCACAACGTGCGGTCTTTAAAATTAAAAACAGCGTGCACCCCGAAGAGCGACACGCTGCTTGTTTGATCACCTCCTATGTTTTTTGTAGCTCGAGTCCCTTAGTAGCGAACGGCTACTTCAGGGAACCAGAGCGAGTTGAGGAACTTGAGCTGGACGCCGGGCCGGGCCTGGTGCTGGTAGCCGATGAGCTCGACCGAGTGCAGCTGCGAACCGCTCGCGTCCACCAGGTTCACCCACACACGGCAGGAGAGGAAGGGCTTCGTGAGAAGCACCTCGGCCACCTCCGGGAGCTTGATGGAGTCACCCGACGGATCGAACTCGTAGCAGGAGACCACTGTCCGGTCCCCCACCGACTCCTCGCTCTCCGTGACGTTGTCGAGCGAGAGAACGTGAACCTCCTTCAGCCGATACCCGACCGCCTCCATCTCGCTGGCGGCAGACTTCACCGCCACGTTCGGCCCGATATCGTCTTGCCCGAACACGCGTACCCCCGTCGAATACATCCGGCGGAGTTCGAGTTCGGACTGTCGAACGCGCGAGCGCTCGACCAGACGCACTCCCCCAGAGAGGAGTTCATCCACGATCGCCGCTCCAAACCGGGACGTTGCCTTGAAGTGCTGCCGGATGAGAATACGAGGCGGCATGCTGATCGTCGCCCCTTCGTGCTCCGCACAGGTGAAACCGCCATCCCGACTAGCCCGCCCGCAAGCGCGATTGGCGCCGATGCAGGCAACGAATGAGGGGGCCTTGACAACCGGCATACTCTCGCCTCCTTCCGCCGGTTCAACTCCCGGCTCGTGTGTACGTGCCGCCTCTTGATTTGCTTCAGCGGCAAGCCAGATCGCTTCGAAGTCCGCGGTGTTCATCTCTTCTTCTTCCACCCCCGCGACTTCTTCCGCAAGTTCTCGATCCAAGGCCTCTTCTTCTGCCTCAATCACCTTCCGGTCAAGAGAGCTAAGAATTCGTGATCTTCTTCGCTCAAACCGCATCCCGAGAAACTTGTAGAGATTCTCCTCCCCTCCAGTAAGTACATCCCTATCACACCGCGCTATCAGTGCCTCAAGTCCACGTTCGAGAAGAGCCTCGTCCGTTACCGCAAGAATGAGATTACCCCCGATCTGCTGTGCGAGAGGAAAACTGGTAATTTTGCCGTCCTCGTTGCAGAGCCGATCAAGAATGATATCTTCACGCTTGTAGCTGATGAGCATCTTCATCGTTCGCCGTGAAAAAAAAGCACCATAGGCCCATCGCTTTATGATCACCTGTACAAGGTCGTCAGCGGTGTCGCATCCAGTTCGACCAAGTTCAGTAAGAAGCGGTCTATTAAGCTGCAGCAGAATTGCTATAAGGCGGCGAATCGCCGCGTTATAAATTCCCGCACGATAGCGAATATCTTTTCGGCGTGCTCGCTCATTTCTTTCATGTCGGTTTTTCGGCCGCTTGAAAAAAGGAAGACGAGCAAGATGGTAAAACTTCGTGTAGTGCGGATCAACCAATGGATCTTTGATCTGATCACTTCTGACTGAAAAACCACAACCATTCACAAGATAGACAGTGTTGGAGTAAGTACCCCAGGAGCTGGGAACCTCGGTGTAAGAAACGGATTCGATTATACGATCGCTGATATCACGGCCGGTTTCTTCGAGTGTTTCTCTTCTCGCGGTATTCACACGGCTATCTTCGTCACCAGGCTCTCCCTTACCAAAGGGAGTCCCAAAATTTCCTGGTTGATTGAAACTCACAATCACCTCATCTCCAAGATCGTCGACAACTCTTCTGCGTTCAGCATTGGTCAAATGCGATTTGTGTACACGCTTTATTTCCTCAGAATCAATGTTAAGGACCAAGACAACTCCCTCTTCTCCAGGCTTAAGGCGAAAGATGACTGATCCGGCAGAGTAAGGTGCTGGCTGCCTCTTTGCAACAGAATCCATGGAGTCACCTCCTATGGACAGTATGATACATTGGTTGACATTCAAAGTCAATAGTGCTATAATCAAACAAGTTATCACGTCGGCATCTTTTTCCCCACATTGAGAAAAAATCCCGGGGGAGGAAACCCACAAGGAGGAGCGGCCGATGAGCACAACTTTCGCAGTAAGCGGGGGAGTGGTTTCCATGATGCAGAAAGGAGCTGCGGTCATGGAGATCCCCTACAAGATCTTTCCCGACGGATCAATGCGAGTCGGGAATCGGGTCTTCGGTCCTCCGGCCGACTCCAACAAGCCGATGGAGCACGGCGACGGGAGCGGCGGTGGCGGAGGGGGCGCCGGCCAGTCCAAGAAAAGGACACGCCGAGACGGCAAGAACGTCTCGGAGCCGACTGGCGAGCGTATCTCTGTGGGAACGTTCATCCCACGGATCCCATCCATCCTCTCCAACTCGCGCGGTTCTCTGGCGGAGATCGCCAAGCGTGAGCAGGCAGCGATGAGCCTCGTATGGAAGAACGGGAACGGCCCGGCGCGGCTCGAGCTCGTGCCCTTCCAGTCATCAGGAGGAGGAGGCGGGAAGAAAAAGAAACCCGACGGCAAGAAGAACAAGAAGGGCAAGAAGAAGCAGGAGACTGGTGAGCCAGGCGACAACGGCGGGAAGGCGAGAGGAGGCAAGGCCAAGCCCGCAAAGTTCAAGCTGTAGCTCACCCAATTCCAAATCAATCCAACAAGGAGGACAACAACGAGAGCGTCACCCGCAAGGTGGCGCTCAAAAACTTTTTAGGAAAAACTTGAATTTATGCTTAAAAAATGATAAACTTTGAAGGTTACAATTGTGTAGAAAATGAACCCCCACACCACAACGAGTTTTAAATTATGTTCTACGTGTACATATTAAAGAGTGATAAAGACGGAAAGCTTTATTACGGATACACTGGTGATCTTAAGAAACGCTTCAAAGAACATAATTTAGGTCTTGTTAGATCGACACAATCGCGAGGCCGATTTCATCTTGTATACTATGAGGCATACACCTCGAAACAAGATGCAGTAAAAAGAGAACAAAACTTAAAACTGCGAGCTAAAGCTCTAAGACAACTTTTGAATCGAATCAAAAAGAGTCTTGCGGCGTAAACTCGTTTGGTGTGGGGGTGAAAAATCTATCCAAAAATCTTATCTGGGCGATTGTGGCTTTGATGCTGCTCTCTGTCATGTATTCCGTCATTGCTGGGCAACTGAAACAATCGAAAGAAATTGCCTTAACTGAACTTGTCTCCAAAATTAATTCTAGTGAGATTAGTGAAATTGATATTGTTGACTCAACACTCTATATCAAGACCAAAAACGGTCAAGAGCTTCACGCCACCAAAGAGGCAGAAGCCAGTCTTACCGAGACACTTCGAAACTACAGTGTCGACCCCGAAAAATTAAAAACAGTAAATATCATCGTCAAAAATAACGGACTGATGAGTTTTGTATTGGGAGTCCTCCTTCCTATATTAGGCCCGGTTATTCTGATTGGACTGCTTTTCTGGTTTACCGCGCGCCAAGTGCAACGCGGCTCGATGCAAGCCTTTACCTTTGGCCAGAGCAAAGCGCGTCTTATCAATCCCGACAACACCAAAGAGCGAATTACTTTCAAAGATGTGGCCGGTGTCAAAGAAGCTAAAGACGAATTAAAAGAAATTGTTGATTTTTTAAAGAACCCAAAAAAGTTTTTGGACATTGGAGCCAAAATTCCTAAAGGAGTCTTATTAATGGGAGCTCCGGGAACCGGAAAAACCATGCTCGCCAAAGCAGTGAGTGGAGAAGCGGGAGTTCCCTTCTTTCATATGTCTGCCTCGGAATTTATTGAGATGTTTGTCGGCGTAGGCGCTTCACGTGTTCGCGACTTGTTTAAAATGGCTAAAAAAGTTGCTCCCGCAATTATATTTGTTGATGAGCTTGATGCGGTGGGCCGCATTCGCGGTGCAGGACTCGGCGGAGGGCATGATGAACGAGAACAGACCTTAAATCAGCTTTTGGTTGAAATGGATGGAATGGAGACCAATGATCGCGTTATTGTAATGGCTTCCACCAACCGCCCGGATGTGTTGGATCCAGCGCTTCTGCGACCGGGACGTTTTGATCGTCGTGTGATTCTTGAGCCGCCGGATATTAATGATCGTATTGAAATTTTAAAGATTCACTCACGCAACAAGCCGCTGGAAGAGGATGTAAACTTTCGGGTCATTGGAGAACGAACCCCGGGATTTTCCGGAGCCGATCTTGCCAACCTTGTGAATGAGGCAGCGATTCTTGCCGCCCGAGAAGATCGCAAAACAGTGGGACAAATGGATTTAATTCGCTCGATTGAAAAAGTTATTTTGGGACCGGAGCGCAAAAGTAATCTTCTCTCACCGGAAGAGAAAAAGATTACCGCCTATCACGAGGGAGGACATGCCTTGGTTGCAACCTCTCTTAAACATTCTGATCCGGTTCATAAAATCTCGATTGTCTCTCGGGGACGCGCTGGAGGATACACTCTTAAACTTCCATCAGAGGACCGACATTTACATACCCGCTCCCATTTCCTGGATGAGATTGCAGTTTCTCTCGGAGGATACGTCGCGGAAAAGTTGATATTTAATGAGTTGACGACCGGCGCTAGCGACGACCTCAAAAAAGCAACCGCTCTGGCACGAAGCTTAGTTACTCGCTTCGGCATGTCAGAAAAGTTTGGTCCGGTTGTGTTTGGTGACCGAGAAGAGATGGTATTTTTGGGGAGAGAAATTTCTTCAGAAAAAAATTATTCGGAAGAGACCGCCCGCACTATTGACGAGGAGATCAAAAAACTCTTAGAGACGGCAGAAAAACGCGCGGCAGAAGTTTTGACTCGCCGCAAAGAAAAATTAGAAGAAATAGCTTCTATATTAATAGAGCGGGAAACGATAGAGCGAGAAGAGTTTGACAGAATAGTGAAAGAATAATCTCTAAGATTTTCAATTTGCAATTTTTAATTTTCATTGAATATTTCAATGAACTCAACTTCTGATTCCAAAAAATATGATCTTGAAGATCGAACTGCTGAGTTCGGAGAAAGAACAATTAAGTTCTGCAAACAAGTCAAACAAGATGCAATAACAAAACCTCTGGTAAGTCAGCTGATTCGCCCCTCCACAAGCATCGGAGCTAATTATATGGAGGCAAACGGAGCAAGCTCAAGAAAAGATTTTAGAAACAAAATATTCATTTGCAAAAAGGAGTCACAAGAAACCAAACATTGGCTTCGAATGTTGGCCACTAGTTGTGAAGAGCGTAAAGATGAGATTAGAAAGTTATGGACAGAAGCTCAAGAATTAACCATGATTTTTCAGAAGATTACAACTTCATTGCAGAAATCGAAAATTGAATAATTTATTGAAAAAAAGTAAATTTAAAATTGATAATTGTAGAAAAGGGCACATAGCTCAACGGCAGAGCATCCGGCTTATATCCGGACGGTTCTAGGTTCGAATCCTAGTGTGCCCATTTTAAAAAAGCAGCCTCCGCTGCTTTTTATGTTTGGGGTGAAATGTCTTCATCTTTCATTCCAATTGATTGTAAAAACTCTTTGTCAGTCATTTTTGGCTTTTCAGGCCCAATAATCCGACAATAAACAGTCTATTCTTTCAATGGAACTTGTTCTGCTGGAGGAAGTTGAAGCAGAAAACAAACTCGAGTCTGTTCTAAAATTGTTCGCGTGAAGTCTTCTGCTTCTTCTCTCTGAAAGCTCATCTGAAAATCTGACAGAACATGGAACCCTAATTTTTCCAGTTCTTCTGCAATTTTTGAACACCTTATAATAACATCTTTTATTGCTTCTAGACTCGAAAAGTCTCCAGTCAGTTCAGCACAATATTGATAGAAAAACTGTACAACTGGGTTCGGAATTTCCATATGTTTACAAGGTTCTTTATTACATCATTTCCCAAGAAAGTCACCTCGTCAACCACACATTGACAGCCACAACTCCACCTGCTAAAGATAAGGTAACTTCTTTGACAAAAACACATGAGTAGGCAGGAAGAGCTCGACGCATTACGTCATGAGGTTGATGAACTCGCTAGAAAAAATACAGAGGCCAATCGCCAATTAGGAGCCGCTTTCAATCAGAACGAGAAACTTGTCAATGCACTTTATGAAGCCCGCGAACAGATTACGGCCCTCAACGACGAAGTTGATAAGCTCACCGCCCCTCCCTCAACCTATGGTGTTTTTCTTTCAGTAAATGAAGACGGAACGATAAATATTCTTTCCCAAGGCCGCAAGGTCAAGGTGAACTTACATCCCGCCATCAAAGCTGAATCCATTAAACCCGGACAAGAGCTTATTCTTAATGAAGGTCTTAATGTTGTTGAACTAGCTGGGTACGAAGTTCAAGGCGAAGTAGTTATTTTGAAAGAACAACTTGATCCCGCTCGTGCGGTTGTCACTCTTCGTGCGGATGACGATAGGGTCGCAATCATTGCTGACCCGCTTCGCACCGAACGACTCAAGGTTGGTGACCATCTCATGATGGATCCAAGGTCTGGATACCTACTTGAGAAACTTCCTAAGAGCGAAGTCGAAGACTTGGCACTCGAAGAAGTTCCTGATATCGGATACGACGACATTGGTGGACTGGATACTCAAATCGAGACAATCAAAGACGCTGTTGAGTTGCCCTATCTCTTTGCTGAATATTACAAGGAATATAGACTTACCCCTCCCAAAGGTGTTTTGCTCTACGGCCCTCCGGGCTGCGGTAAAACCCTCATAGCCAAAGCAGTTGCAAATAATCTGGCTGAAAGAATTTCGGAAAAACGTGGGGAAAAGGTTAAAGGATTCTTCCTCAACGTTAAAGGGCCAGAACTTTTGAATAAATATGTTGGTGAGACCGAGCGCAAAATCAGGGAAATCTTTATAAAAGCCAAAGAGAAGGCCGGCGAAGATGTCCCTGTTGTCATCTTCTTTGATGAGATGGATGCGCTTTTCCGCTCGCGAGGTTCCGGTATCTCCTCTGACGTGGAAACGACGATTGTTCCGCAATTACTGGTTGAACTCGACGGCATTGAAGGTCTTCGTAATGTAATCGTGATCGGTGCATCAAACCGACAAGACTTAATTGATCCTGCGCTCCTTCGACCCGGAAGACTCGATGTGAAAATTAAGATTGAGCGTCCCAATGAAGATGCAAGCCGAGCTATTTTCAGGAAATATCTAGTCCCTGAACTTCCCCTTGCAAAGACCGAATTTGAACATGCTGGCGAATCTACTGACGACGTGGTCAAGAGAATGATTGACGCAACTGTCACCGAGATGTTTACTGTCGCACCAGAAAATTCGTTCCTGGAAGTTACCTATGCTAATGGCGATAAGGAGACCTTGTATTTTAAGGATTTTGCCTCTGGCGCCATGATCGAATCAATTGTACGACGCGCTAAGAAGTTGGCGGTAAAACGCTATATCGCAAGCCAAGAAAAGGGCATCAAGACAGAAGATCTTATCGCTGCGGTTCAGGAAGAATTCAAGGAAAACGAGGATTTGCCCAACACGCAAAATCCCGACGACTGGGCAAAGATTGCAGGCAAGAGAACCGATCGAATTGTATATGTAAAACCACTGACACAACAACGAAAAGTAGTAGACAGACGCGAGACAGAACGAGTCGTAAACACCGGACAATATTTATAATCAATCCAAGAACCCCTCGGGGTTCTTTTTTATCCAAACAATAACGAATTTATTTTTAGAGTGGAAACTCGCCTCATAATATAGTGTTAACACTTACTAACGATCGTTAGTAAGTGTTAACAGGTGCGTCATCAAAATAAATAATGAACGGCGGGGGTCGGTTTTGGGAAGAGCAGTTTTGGAAGATGGTTCAGGAAGTTTATTTCTGCTACCATAGTTTTAGCGCTCTTTGACACCAAACAGTGGACAATACTCCGTTTATGCCGATGGGTATTGAAACAGAATTGGGAGTAACACGTCCGGGAATAAATTGGATGGCAAATATTACTTTCATGAGGAACCTGCACAAACTGGAGGCACAAATTGGCGGCAGCTGGATACGGTGGGATGCTCGTCAACGACTTGAAGCCCCCACGATTCAAGAAGAGCAGGAACATCATCAGGATCTCTTTTTAGACGAGCACTGGCTACGCGACAGTAATTTATTTTTACCCAACGGGGCCCGTTTTTATCCAGACGGCCCGCATGCTGAACTCTCCTCACCCCTCTCCCTTAATCCCCGACAATTGGTAACGTGGAATCGTGCCCTGTATAGATGGATAGACAACGTACGAAAGGAATACAAGAAAATAGGCCAGCAGTACACGATCTATCGCAATAATGTTGGCTTTGGAGACCCAATAGATGACAAACCAGATTATGATCGCTCATCTTGGGCGTGTCATTTAAATCTCGGGGTTCCTCGCCGCGTAAAATTACAAGATCTGGTAACCAAATGCATTCCCTGGTTTGTATTGCAAACTCCCTTTAGCGGAGCGGGCAAGGTCGGCAGTGATAACAATATGCCGCCGGTTGATTTTCAGATTTCTCAGCGAGCTGATTTCTTTACAGAGATCGCTTCACACATGACAACGCACGAACGACCTTTGTACAACCTGCGAGACGTTGCGTATGCTGATCAAACGCAATGGCGAAGAATGCACATTATTCCCTTTGACTCAAATATGCTTGAGCTACCGGAATATTTAAAGTGCGGACTCACGGCAATTCTGGTAAGTATGATTCGTGATGGTGTTCTTGATGATCGCTTTGCAATCTATGACCCTCTAGCAAAATTCCATGAGATTTCGTGGGATACAGATGTGAAAACGCGCGTATGGCTTGTCAATCGGCGGCAATCACGTTCTGTCACCGACTGCCTCTGGGAATATTGTGATCTTTTTGCAGATTATCTTGAACTTCATCATCCCGAGAACACCATAATGTATGATGTGGTTATGCGATTTTATAAAATTATACAGGCTCTAATAACTAAAGATTGGGGATATTTATACGGAAAACTCGATTGGGTAACAAAAAAGGAAATTATAGAGAACGCACTTAATAAGAAAGGGAAAGCATGGAAAGACGACTTGGCGTACAAACTTGATACACAATATCATGACAATGACCATGAGCGAGGTATGTTTTTTAAAGTGATCGCGCCACATCCACAATGTGTACGAATTACTGACGAGGAGGAAATTGTCCAGGCCATTGACACCCCTCCCCCGACGCGGTCACGCTGGATAGCTGAAATCAGAAAAAAGCTTGAACCACAAATTTACTCATCGGATTATTGGTATCGCATAACTCTTGAGGACGGAGAAAGACTGCTGTCACTATTTTTTGGAGATCCAAGCGTGGTATGGAACGAAGAAGAGGGCCAAAGACTACTTGCCCTTCCCCTTACCGAACTTATGCAAGCTCTAAAAGAACTCGGAATCATCGGTACAGAAAAAAGAAGGATTGAAGACGAGCCACTTGACCTTGATTACCTCACTCTTGATCCATCTCGACACTTTTCGAGAAAAGAGTCACTTCTTCTCAGACAGAAAGGCCCCCCTGCTCGTTCTCGAGCTCAATTAGTGCCACATTCACCAACGTTGGAAGGAAAAGCTGTTCCGTCTTTTCCGCCACTTAGTGTACAAGAACCTGACGACTTATATGAGCGATCAATGGGACATTTAGAAGAGGTGCCACCGACCGAAGAGACACCTCCCGTACGCTCATCATATGGAGAACAACTGCTAAGAAGATTCACTCGTCCGACACAGTGATCAAAAAAATCAAGCCCATTCAGGGCTTTTTATTTTGCAAAAAATATTCTACAGTACGGCTAGATCATTAAAAAAATAAAATTGAGATACATCGGTTCAGAACAAGAATGGTGCATCACCGCCAAAGTAAAGGGAGAGGCTGTCCCAGATTTTTTTATTGACAACGCAAGGTTTGAAACGTTCCTCAGGAAATGTATTGGCTCTCCCTTTTTGCCCGCTCACATACGGTTTGCCGCGGCCAATGACGTAGATACCTTTACCTGGGGAATCAATGGCTCGCGAGTCTATAAAGACACAGGCTCACACTTCGAAATCGCCAGTCCCATTGCTTGGGGACCCCTCTGGGCAACAGCTTTCGACATAGCTGGTCAAACGGTAGTGGGAAAAGCGATCAAAGTCGCTAATCAACTATGGGCTGATGAAGGTATTGTTTTGGCCGCATACAAAAATAATCTTGCCTATGAGAAAACTGAAACTGCAACAGAACAACTGGAATATCCTGAAGGCATGAGACTCCAAAGCTACGGGACACATGAAAACTATTCATTCAATAAGAAAGCTGGTCAACACGAATACTTTGTTCAGTCAGCGATGCAACACCTGATAAGTCGTTTTTTTGCGGCGGCAGGTTGGGTAGGGATTAAAGCGGGAAAAATGCATTATTTCCTATTCCAGCGTGGAATAGTCACCCATGGTCATGTAGGCAATACTACTATGAGCACTCGAGAGATAATAAATACCCGAGGTGAAGGACTTACTAATGATAAATATCATCCCCGACAACAGTTTATTATCGGCGATGCACTCATGTTTGAACCGGCTATTTTTCTTAAATTTGGCACAACAGCAATGGTGCTCGACCTTATAGAATCTGGGTATTTAAAATTTCCGCCGTGGGGAAATATAGAACATCCAGTGGTAACATTTCACCATTTTACCAATGAAGGACTCTCGGCACTGGCTGACGTGGGCGGGAAAAAATTGACTATGGTAGATATTCAGGAAAGATTCTTTGAACTTGCCATAGGGTTTTATCAAAAACACCGTCATATAAGTCCGCGAATTCAGCAGGTTTTTCATCTGTGGCAGACAGTGATTGATTGTGCGCGCCAACCAGAACCGTATGTTGCACTATCGGCCTATGTTGATGGGGCTGCCAAGAAAGTTCTCATCGAGCAAGATATGGAAAAACGAGGCTATGATTGGAATACTCGTCCCTCTGCTTCCATTACCCGGAGAAGCAGAGACAAAACAACTACCCAAAGAGTGATCGATCACGTAAAAGAATTTGATCTTAAATTTTCTTGGATTGATGAGCGAGGATATGCTCAACGGCTACTTTCTCTTCCTGAGTGCTCAGTTCCCCGCATTGTTTCAGACAAAACTCTCTATCAAGCGCTCTATGATCCTCCTCCTCTTACCAGCTCTTTTGGATTTTCTAAATTCCTAAAAAGGGCAGATGAGCGGGGAAGAGAATGTGCGCAGCCCCTCAGGGCGATCGTAGATTGCAAACTCTGGTATAAAGCAGCAATAGAATTTCCTAATGGAACTTCTCATCAGTTTAGTACCAAAAATCCTAGCGATGTTTATGGCAAAGAGACAATAGAACCAACACCCCTAAATCCGGCCTAAGCCGGATTTTTTGTGCACCAACTTAACTCAAAGAATCTCACTCAAGATGCACTTCCTCTTCAATCTTTTTGATTTCTCGTTTTAGCGCCGGATACAGATCAAGCCCTGGACTTTTTTTGAGAATCTCAACAGCTTCTCTTCGCACATCACGAATTAATTTAGAATCAGTAATTCCCTCCAATGCAAAGGTCGGAATCCCTGATTGTTTTATCCCAAACATATCTCCTGGCCCGCGAATTTCTAAATCTTTTTCTGCCAACTCAAATCCATTTTTTGCATCAACCACCGCCCGTAGTCGTCGTGAGACCGGACCGTCAGCGCTTGGAAAAAGAAAACAATACGATTGATGCTCTCCTCTTCCGACACGCCCCCTAAACTGATGGAGTTGTGCAAGTCCAAACTTTTCTGCTCCTTCGATCATGATTACCGTCGCATTGGGAACATCGATGCCGACTTCAATCACCGAGGTTGAAACCAAAATATCAAACTCACGATCCTTGAACTTTTTCATAATGTTCTGTTTCTCAGATGACTTTAATTTTCCATGTAGCATCGCAACCTTAAATTCCGGAAACACGCTTTCCGATAGTTTTTTATACTCTTCTTTGACTGCCTTCACGTCTTCTTGTAAAAACCGTTGTTGTGCTTTAGACATTTCCCTTTCGTCTTTTAGCTCAATTCGGGGACAAATCACAAAAACCTGTCGGCCATTAGCAATTTCATCGCGGATCATTTGATAGGCCGATTCGCGCATATGCGTATCAATAATTTTGGTAATAATTGTTTTGCGGGTCGCTGGCTGCTCGTCCAATATAGATAAATCAAGGTCGCCATACACGGTAAGTGTAAGCGTACGAGGAATAGGCGTTGCACTCATGCTCAAAAAATGAGGAACTAATTGTTTGGTAACAACGTCTCGCTCGCCACTACGATTTTTTAATAAAGCAGCTCGCTGCTCCACCCCAAACCGATGTTGCTCATCAATAATTACGAGCCCCAAATTATCAAAGGTCACATTTTTCTGAATCAGCGCATGAGTCCCTACTACCACTGAAGGCATATTTTCAATGCGTTTTTCTGCTCCGGTAAGTATACCGACCTCAACCTGAAAGGAATTGAGTATTTTTTGTAGCGTTTCATGATGCTGTTTTGCCAAAACTTCGGTCGGCGCCATAAAAGCAACTCGCCATCCTCGATGGACAGCCAGGAGAGAAGCTGCCGCAGCCACTACTGTTTTTCCTGATCCAACATCGCCTTGCAAAAGTCTATTCATGGGAACCGGTTTTGAAATGTCCTGAATTATTTCCCAAATAGAGCGTCGTTGAGCATTGGTTAATTCAAACGGAAGAGAGCGCACAAATTCTTTCATCAATGCAACATTCATAGGAATTTCGGGCGCTTGCTGTCGCTTGAGCTCCAAACGTTCTCTCAAGGCTCGTATTTGAATCAACAGCAATTTTTCGAATACAAATCGATGTCGAGCATTATCTGCCTCCTCTAAACTGTGTGGAAAATGAATTGCAGATACGGCATCATTTAAATCCAATAATTGATTTCTTTTTTTTGTTTCAACCGGCAGCGGATCAGGAGACTTGGTAATGAGACCAATTAAATTTTTTAGTAAGTAGCGCAACCATCGGGATGAAACACCGCGTGATTCCGGATAAATCGCCACCAGTCCTCCAGTATGAATGCCGGCAGCCTCATCATCAGCACTGTCTTCTGCAATTCGTTCATGGGCAGGATTTTGGAGATATAATCCGTAAGGTCCCAAGACCACTTTTCCCGAAAGGTTTACGGACATTCCTTCTCGAAAATTTCGACTTAAAAATGGCTGGTTAAACCAGAGGGCCTTAATCGAACCGGTCGAATCCTCAATAACTATTTCCGTGAGCATCATTCGCTTTTTTGCGGTTCGACGGTTGCTAATTTTGGTAATTTTCCCCCGAAGTGTTACTGTTTCTTGTGCTGAGATATTACGAATCAATTTTGCATTAGAAAAATCCTCATAGCGAGAAGGCAAATGAAAGAGAAGATCGCGGATGGTGCGAATGCCAAGGTTCTTGAGGCTCGGGACAATCCGTTTATTGATGCGAGGAACCGATTCGATTGGCGAATTAAGAGACAGCATAATTGTTCATAAGCATAGGAAAAAAAAGGTGAGAATACAACTCATGACGAACAGTAAAGGATAAGAAAGCAGTCTCGACGTAACGTCGAGACTGCTTTCTTAGTATAATGCGCCCGCGAGGAATCGATTTGCTTTCTTCAGCAAATCCCAGAGAAATTTTTCACGTTCGCACGTGCTCCGCACGGCTCACTAAATTTCTCGCCAAAGACTTTATCTTTGGCCCTCTCCCTTAGGTTCCGCAAACCTACACGGCATTTACCCCGCACTAAAATTTAGTCACACGTAAACTCTTAAAAACGTCCCCACGAGGAATCGAACCTCGATCTTAGGTTCCGCAAACCTACACTCTATCCGTTGAGCTATGGGGACAAAATTTTATAGAACCACTAACAAACTAATTCTGCGCGACATATTTTAGTGCGGGGTCCATTGACTTGCCTGCGCAGGCGGGACTACGAGCGCAAAAAAATAAAATATTACAGCCGCAAGAGACGAGCAATATGATCTGATAGTCTCTCCTGCCCCTCTATTTCTGACAAGTACGGCCGAAGCATAGTGCGAATATCTTCGGATGTTGTATCTGCCAAGGGAATTCTCACTTGTGAAGAAAGATACCGATGTGTTTCAAGCACCAGATCATTATATTCGTCAGAAATGCGAAAGTTTTGAAGTTCCGAATAGGGATAAAAACTTTTTCCTACTCCTATGCCTTGTCGCGTAACAGCGAAATAAAGCGTTTCGGGTGCTCTGCGCGCGTAAAGAAGCAGCAACACAGCCGAGAGGACCACAAATGCTACAAAAAAATAACTTTGAGCAAAGATCCCAAAAAGGATAAGAGCAAGCGCAATTGCTCCTATAGTATAAAACCACCGCAAAGTGGGGGGGCTATAGTCGTGCTCATCCGCAGTCCAATCAAGCAAAACCTCGTCGCTTGAAGAGTTTGATACTTGGGAAACTTCTCTATCTTCTTTTTTTCGGAGGTCAATGGTATCCACCTCAGTATTATACCAGAAAAGCAGAAAACACAGAATTTTGCAACCAGGTAGTAGAATTTCGGCTGATGGTAGTAAAAGGCGACATCTATAAAGTGTAACTAGAGCATTTTCCAAGATTTGTCCACAAAATTAGTGTAAAAGTTCCTTAGTAACTTGCCGAAATTTCACTACCCGGCAACCAGGTAGTAAAGACAATTTTAAAGCGATCCATTTAGGATCGCTGGTTGTCAAAGTTTTCAGGTCGAGTAAGGTGTTCCTCAATTTTCGGAATCATTCCGAGAATTAGTGAGATACCGACTACTCCACAAAATATATATTGTACAAGAAGCGCTTGAGATTGAGTGACATTCACCACAAAAGCATGAAGATAACTGATGAAACTAACAATTAAAAAAGCACCATAGAGACTTATGACAAGTCTTTCCCATTTATTGAGGTATTTCCCAAACGTGAGACAGGTAATAACAGTTGCAACCAATCCAAGTACTACTGTACTAGTAAAAAACATATGAGAGCCCAGTTCACCAAGCTCCCAGCCCGATGCAATAGTTTTAGTCGCTTCCTCTCCCGACGAAATGTATAAAATAACTGACGCTAAACAAAATGCCGCAACTACCCACGAATATCCACGTCGGAGAATACCTTGGTCAGTCAAAGATCATACTCCTTAAAATCTAGACAGATAATAAAGTAAAAAAGTTGTCTTGTCAATATTTTGAGTTTGTTGCCCCCTGCAGTTTTAAATTGACTTTACAGCCAAAACATGCTATAATAGATGATAGTACCGGCCGTAGGTCCTGACTTGCGCCTCAACGTCTCCATAGGGGACCTTGCTCATATCTCATGAGCATGAGGGGTAGCAAGAAGGCTGGCCAAAGGAGAGTGCGATGCTTCTCAACACTCTGTACATCCTGAGCGGGTTATACGCGGCGTTCGGGTTCGGCTGGGCCATCTGGTACAGCTGGGGTGCCACTTGGAATGCCCTCGACGAGCAGTTTGAAGGGCTGGGAGAATACCTCCACAAGGGTAAGTTCCCCCTCCATCGCTGGTGCTCTCGCCGGTTCCCGGTGGCCACCCAGAAGGTGATGGCGTTCCTTGCCCACAAGCGGGGACGATTACTTCTGAACTTCTTCGCGGTAGGAATTCCACTCTTCGTCCTCACGTACTGCGCCTTCGTAATCGTCGGAACGGTGGGGATGGCGTTGGGTGGTACCCTCCGCAAGGTGGTTAAGGTGGTCCATGCAGCCCGTGCTTGGAACACCAAACGCAACTACATCCCACCACCTCTGCCCAAGATCTACTTCAATGAAGCAAATGGGTTGAGGGTGGCCGTGCGCGCATGGGACTACGAACAAGCCCGCGAGTGGCACGAGAGGGCTCTGTTCGACGGACGCATAGGCGCGGGGGATCTCATTCGTGTCCACCAGACATTTCTGTTTCTACATATGAACGCCAAGGTCTTGAGGGACGACCTCATCTGGGCCTCGGGGTGGTGGAGCGACCTCGAGAACATTGGGGCCTGCGTCATCGAGAGGCGCGACGACATCTACGTGCCCCTCGCGACCCGGAGGAATCGCGAGAAGGACATCGCGTTCCTCGCTCAGTTCCGTCTCCCTCGGGCCTTCGAGAGCGCCCGAGCCTGGCTCCTGCAAAACAAGTAGAGCTATGTCCCCCCTCAACATCACAGCGCGTGGGAAGTCGCGTCAGCGACTGATCTCCCACGCGCTGTTTCAATTTCAAGAATCAAAAAACACCACTTGTAGTGGTGATTTGTTGTTAGGACCGACCTTGTCTAAAGTTGTGTACAATTTGTTCACATAACACCTGAAATAATGGAAGAGCTAATACGGAAATAATAATTACTATGAACTTTTTCCCTGGACTATATCTTCCACATAAAACCGTTATGATTAGTATCCAAAAGAAGATATCTCTTCGTAGCTCTCGCATGGCTTCCCAATACTTTGAAAAGAACTGTTGCATAAATTTTAGAGGATAAGAGCCAAAAAAAATAATAGCATAATTAATTGATAGCTGCAATAAGAGGGCGTCGTCATCAAAAGGAATATTTACGAAAACACGAAAAGAGGGTACTATAATTAACGATAAGGAAGCGTGGCAGAGAGGACGATTGCACCGGTCTTGAAAACCGGAGTACCTGAAAGGGTACCGGAGGTTCGAATCCTCCCGCTTCCGTTTTACTATAAAAATTCTATGAAATACGAACAATACGGTCATGAATTTGAGCGAGATCTCCGGCAAGAAAATTATAATCTCCTCGATACACTTGAATCTTTGGAATTGGCAAGAAAAGAGCTTGATTACAAAACTCCTTTACTTAGCAGTGGGGATAAAAAACGTTCTGTACAGAAACGCAATGCTGCAGCCGCAAGTATGTTGCGCAATGTGTTAAATAAGATAAACAAACATATCGATACAGCAGAAGACACCGAAGCTGAACGTGAAAAGTTTCGAGATAAGCCTTCACCCGTGCTGTTCGAAGAATTCGCAAAAGATACTTTAGCCCTAATCCAAGAGAACATTCACCGTAAAAACCTCTATACTGCCACTGGCCATATTTATAACCTTCTCCAGCACATAAAGAGCTATAAGGAATCCCAAGAGAAAATTATTCCGACGATTAAAGAAGAGAGGGAGTAATCAAAAAGTTTCCCGATCGGGAAACTTTTTGATTACTCTTTTTTGTCTTCAACTTTTTCTTCTTTTGATTCGGTTTCTGTGGGTTTAGCCTCTCCCTCCGGTCGGATTACGCCAAGCGACATGCGATGTTCTTTCGGATCAACCAGTAAAACCTTAAACTGATACTCTTCACCCAGCTTCAAATCCTCTCGCATCTTTACCTCAGTACCAAATTCAGAGATATGCACAAGGCCGTGAATGTCCTTATCAAGCTGGACAAACGCACCATACGGGTTGAATTTTGTAACCTTGCCCGTTATGGTGTCGCCTTTATTGTATTTTTCAGAAACTTTGGCCCAGGGGTCTTCTTTAAGCTGTTTTAAAGAAAGTGAAACTTTGTCTTTGCGGATATCAACGATTTTGGCTCGCACTTTTTGGCCTGATTTTAAAACTTCACGAGGATCTTCGATGAGCGTCCAATCGATTTCGGAAATATGGATCAACCCCTCAAGTCCTGCCTCATCAAATTTCATAAACGCTCCGAAATCAACCACACTCGTAATCTCACCGTCAACATCATCTCCTGCTTTATATTTTGCCAAAGCGACTTGCATATCCTCTGACTTCTGACCCTTCTCCGTAAAAATAAGTTTGTTATCAGCAGGATCAAGATCAAGGATTTTTACTTTCAAGGGTTGTCCAACAAGCTTTTGGAGTTCAACATAAATCTTTTCTTTGTCTCCACCATCAACTCGTGGGTAGTTTTTGTTTGAAAGATGAGAGGCAGGCAAAAACCCTTTAATTCCTTTGGCTTCTATAATCAGCCCACCACGATTGGCCTCCAAAACCGGAAGCTCAAGCACCTCACCCTCATTCATCCATTTTTTGAGATCAACCCAGCGTCGCTCCTCTCCTGCCTCCTTTAAAGAGAGTTCTATATATCCTTCTTCGTTGTCCGGTTCAACGACTTTTGAACTTACACTGTCTCCCGGATTCAAATTCTTGATGATGTCCTGAGCTGCATAAAACTCCTTTCCGTATACAATACCGGTTCCTCGAGAACCCAAGTCAACAAAGAGTCGTGTTCCTTTCTTGCTAAGCACTTGTCCCTCTACCAACTCACCCACCTTGGGAAGAATTGACCAGGCTGAGCCCTTCAGTAGAGAGTCCATGGGATGACGTTGCTTAAGTCCGGTCGCGGACAGTGCACCCCCTTGACCCTCATTATCATTATTATTTTCATTCTGTGTCATGACAAATAGTATATAAGAAGTTCACTAATCATGCAAGTGATTTTAGGTTGGCAAATGAGTCATTTTTTGCTATACTTACTGTTGGACTAATGACTAAAGTCAAAAAACCAAAGCATTAACTTTTGACGGCAAGTCTTTCATCTTTAAGCAACACTTATGGTAATAACCTGGCACGGCCAAGCCGAGTAGTAGAGTTTCGGCTGAGATTTCCAGAAGATGGCACCGTGAAATAGGAACAGCTTATCTCAATATTCGATACATAAGATTCAGTAAAACCACCTTAAATGCTTTGCCGAAATTTCACTACTCGGCAAGCATGTTTCAAACAGTATGGTTATAAATTGGCATGGACAATCTTGTTTCAAAATAAGCTCAGGCGACTTAACCGTTGTTATTGATCCGTATTCAAAAGAAATAGGATTAACTCCTCCCCGCTACCGAGCCGATCTGGTTTTGGTAAGTCATGAGCACCCCGACCACTCCAATAGTGAATCTTTGAGCGGAGAGCCAGTGGTGATTCGAGGCCCGGGAGAATATGAGGTCAAAGGAGTCTATGTTCACGGAATCGAAACGTATCACGACACCGCCAAAGGCAAGGAGCGCGGAATGAATACTATCTATGTTCTGGAAATAGAAGGCATTCGCATTGCACACTTGGGAGATTTTGGGGAAGAGCAACTCCGCGATGAAACACTCGACGACATTGGGGATGTTGATATTGCTATGGTTCCGGTTGGTGGAAAATATACGATTGATGCTGAGCCCGCTGCCAAAATTGTAAAACAGCTGGAGCCGCGATTCGTTATTCCAATGCATTTTAAAATTCCCGGACTAAAAGTTCCTCTCGACGGCCCGGAAGATTTCTTAAAAGAAATGGGGGCTGCCAAAACTCAAGCCCAAGAAAAATTTTCCCTCAAGAAAAAAGATATTGGTGAGGAAGAAAAAACTGAAGTAATGTATATGAAGCCCGTGTAATCTTCCTAAAAAGTGAAAACACTTAATACAAAATTAAAGACCGAGTGTGGGTTTATCCATCTTACGTTGACATGAAACCAGTGCAAAGAATTTTAACAGCTATCCACGGATTGCCGGAGGAGCAGAGGAAACTCATTGCAGGAGTTTTTATGGCTGCCTCATCCCTCTTTCTTTTTTTTGTATGGGTCACCGTTATCCCAGGAAAACTATCTTCAATTAGTTTGAATCAAATCTCAGAGCAATCAACACAACCCGCGGTGCAGAGTCCGCTTGAAGGTCTTGCATCAGGCGTGAGCGCATCAGTCCGTTTCATAGGAAACCAAATCGATACAGGAAGCATGTATGATATGAGCAGAAAAGTTTTAAATACTACTGATGAAACTATTCGCGGCGGGTCGGCTGAGGCGTTTGATTCGTTTGCATATGTATACCAGGGCCTGCATTCATTAATCACTGATTTCTACTCACTACTCACTACCAACTAATCACTTTATTATTTCCATGGCTGATGCCGGTAAAATTGAACAACGAGAAATAGTCGATGAGATGCGCGAATCATATATTGACTACGCAATGTCGGTTATTGTGGCACGTGCGCTACCCGATGTGCGTGACGGATTGAAACCAGTACATCGTCGAATTTTGTATTCCATGCACGGACTCGGTTTAACCCACGGAGCAAAGTATATGAAGTCTGCGCGGGTGGTTGGAGACTGCATGGGGAAATATCATCCCCACGGCGACACAGCATTGTATGAAACACTTGTACGACTTGCCCAGGATTTTTCTCTTCGCTATCCATTGGTTGATGGACAAGGAAATTTCGGCTCTATTGATGGGGATGGAGCAGCAGCTCAACGCTACACGGAGGCACGCATGACTCGAATTGCGGAAGAATTATTGCGCGACATTGAGAAAGATACAGTAAATTTTCGGGATAATTATGACGGCTCGCACCAAGAGCCAACGGTACTTCCAGCCGCACTTCCTAATTTACTACTGAATGGAACATTGGGTATTGCCGTAGGAATGGCAACCAATATTCCCACTCATAATCTTACCGAAACTATAGACGCATTGATCCACTTAGCAGATCATCCGAAAGCAACCTCAGAAGATTTACTTGAATTTGTAAAAGGTCCCGACTTTCCAACCGGCGGATTTATTTTTGATGAAAAGGAAATTAAAGCGGCGTATGCCACCGGCAAAGGTTCGATCCTTACTCGTGGAAAAGCAGAAGTTCAAGAAGGCACTCGAGGCTATCAAATTGTTATCACAGAAATTCCGTATCAGGTAAACAAATCAGAACTGATCGAGACGATGGCAAATTTAGTACAAGAAAAGCGACTTGAAGGAATCCGAGATATTCGCGATGAATCAGATAAAGATGGATTGCGTATTGCCATTGATTTAAAACAAGATGGTCATCCACAAAAAGTTTTAAACAATCTGTATAAATATACCGATCTTGAAAAAACGTTTCACTTAAACATGCTCGCACTGGTTGATGGCATTCAGCCGCAGGTACTTTCTCTCAAAGAAGTATTGGAAGAATTTTTGAAACACCGTGTGGAGGTAATCACCCGACGCACCAAATTTGATTTAGCACGCACCAAAGAACGCATCCATATTTTGGAAGGGTTGAAAAAAGCACTCGATCATATTGATCGCGTGATTGATACGATTCGCAAATCCAAAGACAAGGAAGAGGCGCACGCGGCTTTGTGTAAAAAATTCGATCTTTCCGATCTGCAAGCAACCGCTATTCTTGAAATGAGGTTGCAAACCTTGGCCGGCCTTGAGCGACAAAAAATTGAAAACGAGTTGACAGAAAAGCTGATCACCGCTAAAGCCCTTGAGGCGCTTCTTAAAGATTCAAAAAAAATTCTTGAAACTATTAAAAAAGAATTATTAGAACAAAAAGAAAAATACGGAGACGAGCGAAAAACCAAAGTTGTAAAATCTTCTCCTAAAGAGTTTTCGGAAGAAGATTTGATTGCAGATGAGGAAGCGATGGTGGTCCTTACTCGCGGCGGCTATATTAAGCGCATTAAACCTGAAAGCTACAAAATTCAGAAACGCGGCGGCAAAGGACTTATCGGAATGGAAACTAAAGAGGAAGATGTAGTTGAACACTTGCTCACCTGTAGTACACATGCTAATTTGTTGTTCTTTTCTAACTCCGGAAAAGTATATCAAGTTCGTGCTTATGAAATTCCGGAAGGAACACGAATCTCCAAAGGAAAAGCAATTTTTAATTTTCTTTCCTTGAGTCAACAAGAACAAGTGACGTCGGTCTTGGCCGCACCCAAAACCAAAAATAAATCCAGTGGTTTTGTGATGATGGTAACCAAAGACGGCATCACCAAAAAAGTTGAGGCATCTACATTTGAAAATGTACGACGTAGCGGTTTGATTGCTCTGACACTAAAAGGAAGTGATGTCTTGCGTTTTGCAAAATTAACTACCGGAGACGACGAAACTATTTTGACCACACAACAGGGACAGGCAATTCGGTTTTCAGAAAAAGATATCCGTGCTATGGGCCGACAGGCTGCTGGAGTGCACGCCATGCGTTTGAAAAAAAATGATGAAATTGTGGGCATGGATATAGTTGACAAAGAACAAATAGCAAAGGGCAGATTGTTGGTAGTAATGGAAAATGGATATGGTAAACAAACCCTTATTAAACAGTTCAAAAAACAACATCGGGGTGGCTCGGGAATCAAGTCCGCAAAAATCACTTCTAAAACCGGCAAAGCGATTGGCGCTCAAATTATTGATGAGGAGGTAGAAGAACTGATTGCAATCTCTCGCAAAGGACAAGTCATACGCACCCCACTTTCTGCAATCCCAACTCTGGGGCGCGCAACCCAAGGAGTACGAATCATGCGCATGGATCCGGGAGATACAGTTGCATCGACCACGACACTCTAAATTTTCAATTATCAATTTTAATTTCCAATCAATTTTCAATGAACCATTGTGTCATTTAATGAAAATTAAGCCTTAAAAATTGTAAAAAAGCTGATCTTCTTGATCAGCTTTTTTATTGGGGATTCTTTTTCTCCAAAATACTGCTCCGTTGTGGTACCATCTCTATATGGAAACTACTCTTTCCTCTCAAAATTTTCTTGAGCCGAATAAACTGGTAAAATCTTTTAATCTTGAATCAGGCGACTATATTGCCGACTTTGGAACAGGACACGGGTTTTTTGCAATGGCGATGGCTCGCATGGTAGGTGGCAACGGTAAAGTGTATGCCATAGATATTCAAAAATCAGAGCTTGAAATCATCCGCGCCAGAGCCAAAATTGAGCATCTGCTCAACATCGAGACGCTTTGGGCTGATCTTGACCAGCCCCAAGGATCACGCCTCAAAGATCAAAGTATTGATTTTGTCCTTATTGCTAACATGCTCTTTCAGTCAGAAAATAAGCCTGTAATGATTCAAGAGGCATATCGGGTATTACGAGAAAAAGGACGATTGGCAATTATCGAATGGGATGAGACACCCGGACTCATGGGTCCACCTCAAACCATGAGAGTCTCCAAGGAATCTTTAAAGGACTTGGGTACAAAAGCGGGATTTAAGACCAACCAAGAATTTGAAGCTGGCAGCCATCATTATGGTCTACTTTTTGAAAAATAACGGTAGAAATGAACTTCTCTAAAACACAACAATATATTGCTTTCGGAGTAATGGGCTTTGTGGTAATACTTTTACTCGTTGTTTTAGGCATTCTTCCCGGTTTACGGCAAAAAGCACCTGCTTCTGTCTCGATTGAAGTGTGGGGAATTGACTCCGAAGAGTCTGTGCGCGACATCTTGGGCTCATTTAAGGCACAGTTTCCCTATATAACGGTCAATTATTTTGCTTTGAACAAAAATAAATACGAAGAGACACTGATTAATCGCCTGGCGGAGAACCGTGGCCCTGATGTCTTTTTTCTCAAAAACTCGCAGATCCTGAAGCATCGAGACAAAATTTTTCCTCTGCCGCAAGATTCGCTTAAATTTTCGACCGTAACGTTTCGCAACACCTTTGTAGACGGGCCGGCTCGCGAATTGATTTCTGCCCAAAATGAGATTCTGGGGCTTCCTCTATATATCGACACGTTAGGCCTTTATTACAATAAAGACATATTCAACGCTGCCGGTATTGCCGAACTACCACGTTCTTGGGAGGAGGTTATTAGTGATGCCACCAAACTTACCACCAAAACCCAGGCAGGAGACATTATTAAAAGCGGCATTGCGTTGGGCGACGCCAAAAGTGTTGAATATGCTTTCCAGATTTTAAGTACGCTGATCCTACAAAACGGCGACCCGATAGTAGACAACCAAGGAAAACCTCTTATAACCAACCTTTCGGCTGATGCTATTAGGTTTTATACCGCGTTTAGTGATCCCGCCAGACTAAACCTGTGGACTCCTCGCTTTCGTAACTCTCTTGATGCGTTAAGTGATGGCACAACTGCTATGGCTTTTGGCTTTTCGGAAGACGCACGACGGCTTCAGTTAAAAAATCCGCATTTAAGCCTCGGGGTTATACCCTTTCCCCAACCCAAAAACGCCGCAACCCAAATTACCTATGGAGAATATTACTTTCCGACGGTATCGAAACTTTCAAAAAACCCTGATGCTGCCTGGCAGTTTATCGTATTTTTAGCTTCAGCCGATTCTGCGTTACGTTACAGTCAAAAAACCGGTCTTCCGCCTGCTCGCCGTGATGTGGTGAGTCAGGGGACTCTATCAGGTATTTTGGATACGTTTTATCGCCAAACACTGATTGGTCGCAGCTGGCTGATACCGGACGAACCACTCGTCAAAGGCATTTTTGGAGACGCGATTCAAGCAGCTTCTACCCATGTGATGACTCCGGAGCAGGCAGCAGGAAGGATTAGGGATCAATTGCAGTTATTAACGCAGTAGTTTTCAACTTTTAATTATCAATTTACAATCAATTTTCAATGATTTAATTGAAAAGTTGGCGAATTGGAACATTTAATGAAAATTAAAAATTACAAATTGAAAATTGGTTTAGTAATATTCGCTCTTTGCTATGTGCTCTTTGCCTTCTCTTTTGTCTTGGCTGCCGAAGAAGATCTTCAATATCAGCCAACAGTCCAATCCCTTAGTCAACAAAGCGGTCTCGTTCCCTGCGGAGTAGGGACAATTAAAGACGCTAATGGCAATGTACAAGATGTTGCTGATCCCTGCCAGCCCTGCCACATCTTTGCGCTTGGCCAGAATCTCCTCAATTTCATCTGGTGGGATATTTCTATACCAATCGCGACCATTATGCTGATTTATGCCGGTATTTTGATGATCGTGCCAAGCTTCAGTGGCAATGTTGCCAAAGTTACCAAAGGAAGCAAAATTCTGACCAATACCCTTGTGGGGTTACTCATTGTGTTTCTTGCCTGGCTCATTATTGATACAATAATTAAAGTGGTGGCAGGCCAAGAGATCAATGGAACTACTGCCGAAGTTTTGCAAACCAGCGGCCAACTTGGCCCGTGGAACAAATTTGACTGTAAATTTACGCCGATTCCCGTGAGACAACCAACAAGTTCGATCACCCAGCCCACAATATCGGGTGGTCAAACTATGATGTCTGCTAATGAACGAGCAACCCGAGACCTACTTACTCAAAGAGGTATAAAGATAAATAAAGATCCTTGTCCGCCCGGAAAGAGTTATGGGCAAGTAGCCGGTGGTTGTACCAATGTTGCTGGTCTCCCGCAAGAAGTAATTAATAATTTAAACGCCATAAAAAATGCGTGTGGAGCTGATGTAACTATAACTGGAGGTACAGAATCTGGTCATACAAGTCATGGCCAAGGAAACGCTATAGTCGATCTTTCGTACAGTGATCAATTAGCATCATGTATGAAAAACAACGTGAGTAAGTTTAATATAACCCAAATGTGTATGACTGCAGCCAATTCAAAATATAGCGTTAACTGTAAACCAGCCGAAAGTCAACCACATATCCATGTCCAATTTGTAAAAAACTCCTGAGATATGAAAATTTTTAGAAACCGTACAATTAAACCTTTGTGGACAAGTTTTTTGCTCCTGGCCCTATTTCTTGTTATTCTAGGATCAGGATTTTCGGCTTTTGGACAGGAAATTCCTAATCCAATTAAGGCTCGAAGCTTCAATCAACTGGTAGTAAATCTTGCTGATGCGATCCGCAAGGTAGCAATTCCTCTAGCAGTAATCGGTATCGTTATCGCAGGATTTCGCATGATCTTGGCTGCAACTTCTGGAAATGCGGGCAAACTGCAAGAGGCACGTAAACTTCTTTACTGGCTTCTTATCGGGACCGCAGTTGTAGTTGGAGCAACAATCCTGGCTCAAGCCGTCGTTAATACAGTAAGTAATTTATAAAAAGGTCGAGGTACTAATCTAAACTTTTAAGAAACCAGGTAGTGCAACTTTTGCCTGTCTAACCCTTGATTTGCTTAAAGCAAATCAGCAAAAGTTCTACTACCTGGAATAACACATGAAAAACATACTAAAAAAATCAATTATATTTATCCCTTTAGCTCTTCCGTTAGTAGCTGCCGCTCAAAGCGTAAACGCTATTCTCACCAATTTCCAAGGAACCCTTAACACGGTTATTGGGATCCTTTTCCTAATAGCTACCGTCGTATTTCTTTGGGGTGTGATCCGATTTATTATGAGTGCCGGGGACGAAAAAAAACGATCAGAAGGCAAAAGCATGATGACCTGGGGAATTATTGGCTTGGCAGTCATGGCTGCAGCTTGGGGAATTGCGAATTTGTTGGTCGGATATTTTGGACTTCAAAACCAGCAGGCACCAAACTTCGTTCCTCCACCAAGATAGAACTATTTAACCTTATTATGAAAATTATTAGAAAATTTATTCCCTATATTGCACTTTCCGGTTTACTTCCTTTGTTAGCTAGTGCCCAAAGCATACCCGTCATTCTGTCTACCTTCCAGAACACCCTTAATACAGTCATTGGCATTTTGTTTTTAATCGCCACTGTTGTCTTTTTGTGGGGGGTTATTAAGTTTATTATGAGCGCTGGAGACGAGAAGAAGCGTTCGGCAGGAAAGGGCATGATGACCTGGGGAATTATTGGCTTGGCAGTCATGGCTGCAGCCTGGGGAATTGCAAACTTACTTATTGGATATTTTGGGATACAAGGTCAGACACCGAATCGAGTTTTGCCACCGACGTATCGTGGAGGAACCGGAGTTGGTAATGGTTCTTTGTACGGAGATCCTTCAGGTGTGACTCAATAATATATGGACATCCAAACCCTCCTCAACCGAATCCAAACCCAGATCCTCAACCCGATTGTTGATATCTTGTTTGTACTGGCAACGATTGTGTTCTTATGGGGAGTGATTCAGTACGTAATTGGCAGTCAGGGGGATGGCAAAAAACTTCAGCAAGGAAAACAGATCATGATTTGGGGGATTATTGGCATGTTTATTATGGCCTCAGCCTGGGGAATCGTCGGAATACTGCAAAACTTCTTCGGAACGTAGTCACAATCACAATAGATACTTAGTAATCAAACTGCCCCGATTCGTCGAGGCAGTTTGATTTTAAAGTAAAAATACTTGAGTAAAAACGCTTGCCACTAACGTTAATAGATACCATAAGCAAACCCGTCGAACTCTGCGATAATACTAAAGGACCATTGTATTTTTATCAGCTATAGCTACTATAAATGCATATGGAGGAAAACAAGAGCAAAAGACGCCGAGAAAGACTAGGACACATCGCTAAAGCAGTTCTTGTAACTCTTGCTATAAGCGGCGTTATCTTAACCGCTGTGGCAGCCCCAAATGCAATACAGATACTAGGTCCTCTGCTTAAGAAAAAGAAGTTAAGGTTTAACGATAGATCACTTGATTCCTCCCTAGAACGTCTTAAGAAAGAACGTCTTGTGGAACTAGCAACAGAAAACGAAAAAGACGTTTTACGTATCACCGAGAAGGGCAAACAACGAATTAGATATTTTGAACTTGAAAAACTTATACTTACTGTTCCCCCGAAATGGGACAGACAGTGGACTATAATTCTTTACGATGTTCCGGAAGAACATAAAAAGGCCAGAGATGCATTTAATGTGCAAATCAAGCAAATTGGTTGTTTCCCGATACATAAGAGTGTCTTTGTACACCCTACCGACTGCCGAGACGAAATTGATTATATCGCCGAACTAATGGGTTTAGACAAGTTTATTTTTCACTTTCGCACAAATTCTTTAGGAAAGAAGGAGTTTACAGCAAGAAAATATTTTCGCGTTTCATAATTTTTAAAAACATTGAATCTTCCCTTACGATATTTTCATTTTTAAAGAGCTATAGCAAATAAAAATGAGGTACACAAGAAGGTTGATTTTAGAACCAAAATACTTTAAAATTTGAGAGGTTGATTTAACCGGCCGCTGTAGCATGGGCAGGTGGCGGAACCGGCAGATTCATCCCCACACCCATGTCGCGGTGAGCGAAAAGCGATTTTCGGCAGCTTTTCGCGAGCACAAAAGTGCTCTGGGCCGACACTGCATACAGTTTTTTGATCGAGGCCCTGCCGAGAATTATGTCGCGGTGGCGGAACTGGCATACGCGCAGGACTTAGAATCCTGTCCCGCAAGGGTTGTGGGTTCGACTCCCACCCGCGACAGAGGTGTGGGGACAAGCTGGGTTTAGAGCCCAGCGGTCGCAAGACCATGAGAGTTCAAATCTCTCCCGCGGCACAATTAGAAATAAAAATAAATTAGAATATTACGTTATGGAGAAAACAACAAAACCATCGGACCGTTCACACATAAA
>OBEQ010033617.1_pt1 | contig 58422 bp, 59 predicted proteins | sample 1670901 | NCBI WGS metagenome assembly OBEQ01 (sample SAMEA104232315, study PRJEB22302) | groundwater metagenome | biome: forest; feature: aquifer; material: groundwater | place: USA | collected 2011-08-07 | depth 5.4 m
CCTTGGCGTATTGGAGACACCTATCACACTGCTATCGGACAATACGGATTTCAAGTTACTCCGATGGAGATGGTTCGCGCTGTCGGAGCTATCGCGAACAATGGCAAACTTCTCACTCCGCATTTGATATTGGGCGATACAGCAAAAGAAAATCAATTTACTAAGATAGATCTAAAGAAAGAATATTTTGACGTGGTGCATCAAGGAATGAGACAGGCAGTGACAGAAGGCACCGCCACCTCGCTAAACGTGCCTTATGTAGATGTGGCGGTTAAAACCGGTACCGCCCAGCTGGGTGTAGCTAAAAATAGAATTAATTCTTGGGTTATGGGCTTCTTGCCTTATGAAACCCCCAAATACGCCTTTGTGGTGATGATGGAGTCCGGGCCTCTAACGGGTGGTAGCGCCAGCTCTATAATGCGGGAATTACTTGACTGGATGTCGGTCAATACTCCGGAATACTTTCAGTAAAACCACGCAGATTGATTTTTATTTTTTGCTTAAATATGTTACAATGGATAAATGAACAACCATTGGTCTATAGATACAACAGAACTTAAAAAGGATGCAAATTCTTTTGTTATTTGGGATCTTGAACAGCGTATAAATTGGGGGATTGGAGAAGGTAAAATAAACAAGAAAGACCTGCTTAAATACTGGGATAAAATAGACATAGATCCCTTTAAACGCAAGGCACTTTCTCTTGTACTCTTTTAAATATGTCAATATTATCCAATAATCAAAAAAATATACTATCACTTCTTTCAAAAGAAAAAATTATTAGTGATAATTTTTATCTTTCTGGCGGTACGGCACTAGCGGAATTTTATCTAAACCATCGTTTATCTGAAGACTTAGATTTTTTTTCTGAAAAAGAATTTGACCCTGAGGGAATATCGGCAATTTTTAAAAAAATACAAAAAGATGCGGGAATCAAGTCTGTCAAATACGAGCAGAGCTTCAATCGCAACCTTTTTTTCTTGGAACTTGATAACGATTTTATTAAGACCGAATTTACTTATTTTCCGTTTCCACGAATAGAGAAAGGGCAGAATATAGGTAATCTACAAATAGATAGCTTACTTGATATTGCAGTCAATAAACTTTTCACAATACACCAAAAGCCACGTTCGCGGGATTTTATAGATCTTTATTTAATTTTAAAAATGAAACCTGAGTGGAACATAAATGAATTAATGAAAAAAACTCATATTAAATTTGACAATTACCTTGATCCGCTTCAGTTATCCGCTCAATTTGTCAAAGTGGATATTTTAAAAGATTATCCGCAAATGCTTCTGAAAATTTCTCCAAAAAAGTGGCAAGAATTTTTTATACGTGAAGCCAAAAAGTTATCTGCTAGTAAATTGCAACAGTGATTATCTTGGAATTAGGCCCAATGCGGGAACTTTTAGACTGGATGTCCATAAATACGCCTGAGTATTTCAAATAAATGGGTCTTGAGAAATACACAGTTGTTTACTTGGCATTATTTATGGATATGTATATAATACTAAGATTATGAAATACAAAATTATTTTCAAGAGTTTGTTTTTGGCGATTATCATAATGTTTTTCGGTGCAGGAATTTCTGTTTTTGCAAAGGAAGGAAATAATAAGGCTAAAGACGACCGTGTTTCCGGACAGTATATAGTCGTTTTTAAAGATAGCGTAGCTGATGTTGATGGAACAATAAATGACTTAGAAAAGAAGCACAATGCTACTCATCTAAATTCATATCATTCTATTCTTAAAGGTTTTGCTGGAAATATTTCAGATGCTGAAGTAGAAAAAATAAAGAAAGACCCTAGAGTCGAGTTTGTTAGTGAAGACAGAGTAGTGAATGCTCTCGGAATATTCGAAAGCGAGGATCAAGGAGAACATCCACAGTCAAACGCAAAAAGTACAAGCAAAAATACGGTCCAAATACTATCACAAACAACTCCGACAGGCATAAAAAGAGTTAACGCTACAACGAGCACCAACAAGGGAGCAGGAGTAGTAGTCGCTGTTATTGATACCGGTATATATGCTTCTCACCCTGACCTAAGCGGAGCAATCCTAAATAGCGGAGTAAGTTGCATTTCTAGGACAACCTCAAATGATGACAATGGACACGGTACGCATGTGTCAGGGACAATAGCCGGACGTGATAATACCATAGGGGTAGTGGGAGTCGCGCCACAGGTAAAGCTTATTCCTGTGAAAGTTTTGGATAGAAATGGTTCAGGTACATGGTCTTCCGTGATATGTGGAATTGACTGGGTTACTGCCAATGCTCTTAAATATAATATAAAAGTAGCCAACATGAGCTTGGGTGGCGGTGGAACATCCGACAATAATTGTGGTAATACAAACAATGATGCTTTACATAAAGCTATCTGCCGCTCTCGAGACGCCGGAGTGACTTATGTGGTAGCTGCCGGCAATGACGGAGCTAATGCGGCAAATTCCGTGCCTGCTTCATATGATGATGCCGTTATCACGGTTTCGGCTTTAGCAGATTCAGACGGATTAAAAGGAGGTCTGGGAGCTGCTACTCCTTACGGTCCGGATGACACTTTCGCCACTTTCAGCAGTTTTGGAAATGTTGTTGATATAGGAGCACCTGGGGTGAATATTTATTCAACTTGGAAAGGAGGAGGGTATGCGACCTTGAGCGGAACATCTATGGCTACCCCTCACGTCACAGGCGCTGTAGCTCTTTATCTAAATACTCACCCTGGCTCAACTTGGACCCAAATTCGTGATGGATTGAAAGCAATTGGTGAAGGAGTCGGTTCCGGACATACAGACCCGGGAGGACTTCATCCTGAAAAAGTTTTGAACGTTGCTTCGTTGTAATTAAAAAAAAGCTAAACAAAAAAATCCGCTGATAAGGCGGATTTTTTTGTTTCTAAGTAGTAACTTTTATTTAGCGAGTAAGGCAAATAGCCGTACTTCCGGTAATTGCAGCTTCTACAGCGTTTGGTGCACAAACTGTATATCTACCAGAAGTATCAATTTGTACAGTATATTTAGTATCAGCAGCAATTCCATTAGTTGGGTCAGTTGGAATACCTGCAGATATGTAGGTCGGCGTTAAGCAACTAAGATCTACAAATGTGGCGCCTACTGTAGTACCAATATTTTTAACTGTAGCCGTCACTGTTCCTGTAGTAGGACAAACTGGAGAAATGGTACACGCTGTTGCAGTAGCATCAAAAACACCTTTACAGTCAGCCATTTTCTGCCCAACTGCATTCAAGATAGTTTCAACATTGCTAGTCCTTTGAGTATTGCGAGCTTGAGCAAACTGTCGAGCTGGGTTGATAGCAACGATAACTATTGCCGCCAAGATAGCGATGATGCCGATAACGACCAAGATTTCAATAAGAGTAAAGCCCTTGTTTTTTCTATTTAATTTTTTCATTTTTATACTTACTTTTGATAAATCCCGACGCCCTTCAGGGTCGGAATCCCGACTTTACGTCGGGACTTATAATATCGACACACTACCATTAATTTTTTATAAACACAAGTCTTTAACTCTATATTTCTTGCCAAGAACCTACCGTGATATTTGGTGGGGGCGGCGGAGGTGGAGGAGGCGAAGGTGGAGTTGGGGGAGTGGGAGGAGCTATGGCAGCCGGACATACCTGTGTTGCAATTGTGTTAAAAATGGCAGTGATTCCAGCTTGGGTTGTTGGTGAAGAAAAGTAATCACTCGGCCCACTGGCAATTTGTTTTAAAAGGGCAATGGCTGTAGCATCTGTGTCCGAGCTGTATCTGACAGTAAATATTTCTACACCACCTGCTTTGGCAGCATTTGCTGACGTAACTGTGGCTACACTTGGGTCTGTAAGCTGACTATAATGAACTTTTACTTGTAACCAGTCGAGATGGTCCACAGAGCTATTATCACATCCGGAACCTGGGTCGATGGCGTGCACCCGAGCAATAAATTTGCTATTAATAAAATCTCCCAAACCCCATGTTCTGCCCCAAGTATCTGAAGACGAACCTAAAGTATAAGTAGTTTCTGTGCCTGTTAAAGTTGCTGTTTTTTCAGTGGTAGGTGTAAAGTGAACACCGTTGTCGTAAGATAAATCCACACCTAGTTGGCAAGCAACTGGTGCTGAAGTCGGGACGGTATAATACACATTTGCCGTAACTTGATCTAGAGAAACGGTTGAACCGGTTACAGAAGTATTGCCAACACGAAGCGCGAAGTTACCATTATTAAAGTCGCTTGGAATCCATGCCCGACCCCACATGTCAGATGAGCTATTTCCTGTTGGAGAAGCAACTGTCTCACTTGAAGTAATGCTTGTATTTTCGGAACTTGTCCAGCTTGTGCCATTATTTGATGATAATGCAATAGTAACTGAGCCAGATCCAGTAGGTGTGTAATTAACGGTCGCATTAATAACACCAACACGCACAGTGTTGCTGTTTCCGCTCACTTTTACAACACCAATTTCCAGCGTTGTTCCCACGCCTTTTACTACCGAAGCAGGTGTAATGGTTTGAGTATGCATCGTACACGCAGAACCGCTAGAGCCCGTAGCCGCGAGCGCTGAACCACTGGCGTCAGTATTTGTTCCGTTCATTCTAATGAATGTTCTATAAGTGCCTCCGGCTGAAGAATCTCCACGGTCTCCAGCCGTTATCGTTACATTGTTTATGGTGCTTCCATTAGGTATTGAGCTCAAGTCAAGAGTAAACGAAGATCGATCGTTAGTTGAGCTGGTGTCAATATAATCTCCATTATTACAGACAGAGGTGCCTGTTTCATCTACTTCCGTCACTCCGTTGTTCCAGTCGTTGTAGTTTCCATCATTTTTTGGATAAAGAGCAAGGGTATTTGTGGGAGCACCTCCTGACCCTGAGATTTTAGCTTCTGTAGTTACGGCAATACCAGTAATGGTTGCGTTTGAAGGAATATTAAATCCGAAATTGGAATATCCTTGTGTATGACCATTAGTTGAATCAGTAGCGTAAACATTATCACTGACAAAAGCATTACTTGCAGAGTTCCACTGGTTATTTGGAGAAGACATTGTACCGGTAGGGGATTTTAATATATTGGTAGTTGGACCAGCTACAACAGAAGTGGTCGTTGCCCAAGTATCAGCTTTGGCTTCTATGCCAGTTATAGTTGAACCTGTCGGTATTGTAGGAAAATTAAAATTATAAAATCTATGGCGGTCGTTTTCACTTACTGGGTCACTCGCATCACCTCCACCATCAGTGTACGCATTTGTAGGGTTACTCCAGAGTTCGCCACTGGCATTTTGCACATTGGCAGTAGGAGACTTGAAGGTGGTATCATATGCAGTGCTACCTGTAGGCTCGTTGGGTTCGCCATCAGTAACAAAAATAAATACTTTGCTTTTTGTTATATCATGACGAATACTGTTTAATTCGGCAGCTGCATCAGAAATAGCATCAGATAAATTACTCCCTACACTACTATTGCTTCCTGTAATAGAGTTTAAAGTAGTAGTAAGGGTGCTCCAATTTTGGCTCAAGGTTCCACCTGAAGCGATAGATGCGGCACCTGCAGGAAGTGAAGCATTCGGATATGCACCGAAACTTCCGATACTAACTTGACCTGGTGGTATTGCATTTTTATATAGGTTGAGGAGGGTCGTGCCGGCATTTCGCTCATTAGAAAGATCGGTACTGGACATACTACCCGTACGGTCAAACATCATCACCGTATCTGCGCAAGTGGCCGGTGGCTGGACGATTACAGATGGATTTGGAGAGCCTGGAGGCGCTGTACACTGGTAGGTACCCAAAGAATTAGTTATTGTACCAACCCATGTCTCACTGGCGGCTGGGGTACGACCGATAGATCCGCTTGCCGTAGCAGTACTAATATTAATCGGAGAAACTGTGTTGGCGGAGTTTCCGGTTGCAACAATAGAGAGCTGACTGCCTGTTGCATTATTTGCACTCCATAAAAGTGTAGCTGTTTGACCACTAACAATAGAAGTTGGAGAGATTGTAAGATAGCAAGATGGAGCAGGCACGTATGCTGTAACGGATGGACTATAAGCAGTCACTTGTGTTTGAAAAGTACTGAAAGTATTTTTGTAAGAACCTTGAGTATTAATTGTAATTGTTGCTGAGTTGCCTGTGCGAGCAGGGCCTAGGGGCGTCATGGAGGTTATGGAACAAGTACCATCACCTACAGAAACAGGTGTTGCCGTAGAATCATAGTGATAATCTTGCGCTAATTTCAAAAGTGCTTGGTTCACACAGGCTTCCGCCATATCACTAGCTATATGTTTATACTCGGAATCCAGTGCATCAAAACGGGCATAAAAAGTTGTCTTGTCTGTAGTGAAAAGAAAACCTAACATAATCGCAGAAATAATCACCGCCGACATCAGGGCTATAAATCCTCTATTGCGTTGTTTGTTTTTTCTGTGCATCATTTTCTTAAATATTTTACCGTGGAAAAATCTTGTGAATACTGTTGACCGTTTGGTGTTAATGCAGTCAGTGTAAATAAAATCTTGATACTCTCGGGCACTATACCATCACCGGAAGCAAGCGTATGAGTAAAAATAGGATTTATACCTGAGCTAGCAATTGTAATATTTGTATTATTTAATACCTGAGCGGCACTAGTTCCACGAGCCAAAGTTATTCTACCACCAGAAGCATCAAATGTTAGGGGATTATCAGTTGATGGAATGCCGTTGCGGTTTATAGATAACTGTACGCTGGTTGGGGCGCTTACTGCACTTGCTCCGGTAAGCGCCCAGTCTAGTTTGCCTAGAAGAAATGTACCCTCTTCTTGCACCATTGCTTTTGTCTGATTTCTACTACTGGATTCAAACATAGCGTAAACGGAAACCACAACCCCACCAATAACAATTCCAAAAAGAGCCAAATATATCACTGTCTCTATAAGACTAAAGCCAGACTGATTTGATTTTTTGAAATTCGTTTTCATAATTTATGGTGCAGTAATTATAGAAATTGACCCTTTATTTAAAAATGCTCCAGAGGAGGGGACTGAACCAATATATAAATAGTTGCCTTCACAGTCAATCGTTTCTCTGGAAATTCCGGCTGTAGCATTCGGCAAAGATATTATAGACCCGTATGCAACAATGCTGGCCGGATTTGTGATGTTTAATATTTGTAACTGGCCAGGCTTGGTTGTCGTTCCATTTACAGCAAAAGTTAAATAGTCACGCACAAATAATGCATTGACGCTACTACTAATTTTACTTCCCTTAGGTTGTGGACTGTTTGGATTATTCGTAGAAAGACTAGACGGCACAGAGTTATCCAAAATATAAAACTCACTATTTGTAGTGGATGTAAAGACTCGTCCGAGATATAAATTGTCGCCAACGGAAAACAAACTTTTACCATCACCCTGATTGTCTGGCGCATGATAACCACTAGCTCGCTGCGGACTAGTCGGGTTACTTGTGTCAACCACGGTTATTTGCTCTTGATTTGTAGCCGAAGAATCCGTGGGATGCACTACGTAAGCATAATTGTTTCTTACATAAATATTATTTGCAATATAACCCAAAGCCAGACTTCCAGACACTGTAGGGTTTAACGGATTATGGACATCAATAATATTAAACTCGGAAGGTCCACCGGCCGTGTGACTCAATCCTAAATATATATATCCATTTTTATAAAAAATGCTACTACCGATACTCGTGCCAGCAGTGCCTAATTTCAAGGTAGCTACTAACTTTGGTGTAGTAGCAGTTACGTCTACTACCTGCAATTGCCCGACAGAAGATGAGCCTGTTGCTAAGTATGCATATTTGCCATCCGTAGCTACAGCATTGATAGCCGTGGATATATTATTGCTTCCTAATGCACCAATAAAAGTTGGGTTTGTAGGCGTAGTAGTATCCAATACATAAAACTGTCTGGTGTAAGTGATGGTTATTTGAACATTATCTATCTGTGCGGTGCGTGAGCCTCCTGAAGAACCGGTTGCCGAAATGGCTACCCCAAAAATTGAACTATTTATATCCGTTGGTGTCCAAGTTTCCCCCCATAAATCACTCGCATAGGCAACATAAGTATTTACACTTGGCCACGATGTACTCCCATCAAATTTATTAATATTAGCAGTTCCACCAATTACATTATTTTTTACTATTTTTACTTGTGAGTCTACAATATTTCCTGAACCAGAACTTCCACGACTTTTTTTAATCTCTACTTTTATGCTAATGATTGTTGCCCAAGATGGAATAGAAAAATTAAAACCAGTGAGTTTGAGATAATCTGTGACTTTTATATTATTTAAAGTACTTGCACTTGTGGCATTAAGTCCATCTGCAGTTTTCCCATTATTAGGATTGTTCCAGGTTATTCCGCCAGATATTACTGTATCGCTTGCAGTCGAAGCCGTGGCACTCACCGCTGTCGGGTCTGTGCCGACACTACTTACCGCAACATACATTTTTTTATTATATACATCTATATCTGTAATGGGATACAGCCCGGAAGCATCACCGACCATTGTCCCAAAAAGCTTATCAGTTTTTTGCGGACTTAGCCAGTTGCCGGTCAAAAAAGAATTGCAAGTGTCTCCGCCTATAGCATTCTCAAAATTAGAAACCAGAGTTGAAAGCTTTACACTTCTTGTGATAGTGCTATCATCCGTCCATTCCACATGACTCGTGACTTGTTTAGTAAAATAATCTGTTGGGGAAGACGGGGAGGGAATAACTTCTGTCCACATTTTGTAGTATCCACTTGGGTCATAAAAAGGGGATTTTGGATTCACCATACGAAAATCTTTTCTGGCTTCCGCTTGAGCAGTTTCCAAAAGCTCTTTAGCTTTATTTGTGGCTTCGGCATTTGTCTGTCCGCCTATTAAAAAATTCTGATTGCCAAAGGAAGTCAGCAGTATTGCTGAAACCGCGGTGATCATTATTACCATCGCTATCATCATTTCAATTGTTGAAAATCCTTTTTCCATAAATTTCTGTATTTTAGTTGGTCCAGGAAATCTGACCCTCCAGTCCAATACTTATATCTGATGATTCATTGACTCCTCCTTGAAGTGTTATTTTTACCGGGGTAGGAATCGCAGCCGCTACATTAGCAGAAAGTTCTTGAAAAATAACTTCGTTGGCACCACTTGATGTTATGGAATAATTTGTTTTAACGGGTTCATTTGTTGCATCTGTAAGGCTATATGTCGAACCTTGAAATAAAATATATTGTGTTACAACACCGTTATCGATATGCACACCATGAGGTTTGCCATCAGTGCAAGGAGGTACACCTGTAGCATCTAAGCATACATTATTTATCGCTTGTGACCGCGCGCGCATTAAAGCTGAAACGAGTAAACCTCTTTCGTTATGAAAAGAAGAGTTGTTATAACTATCCAAGCTTACAAAAAGTCCGAGAGAAGCTACAATGGAAAAAAGCCCAATAACTAAGAGCACCTCCATAAGTGTAAAACCTTTATTCAAATTTTTTATTTTTAACTCTTTCATGTTTTTTAAGCATGCAGGTTTTGGGTAATACTATAAATGGGTGTGATTATGGATATGGCAATGAAGCCAACCAATACCCCCATTATTATCATTAGCACCGGCTCGATGAGAGTTGAAATATTTTTTGTAAATTCGTCCACTTCGCCTTCGTAAAGTTCAGATAAATATATAAGTGAGTTTGATAAGTTTCCGCTGCGTTCGCCTACGGACACTATCTGAGTTAAAACATCCGGAAAAAGATCCCAATGCTCACCAAGATATACTGACAATAGTTCTCCGCGATTTATAACCTCCGCCATGGCCTCAAATTGTTCTTTGTAAACCAGGTTTCCAGACACTTTTGCCGTTATTACTAAAGTTTCTCCCAAAGTAATGCCACTTTTTAAAAGTAGTCCCATAGTGCGGGTAGTATTCGCGAGGTTGTAGTTTTTTATGACGTTTCCTATTGCCGGAATTTTCATTATGAATTTGTCAAAATAATAATGAAATTTAGGAATCTTTTTCAAGGCCATTATAAATGCCACAACAAAAACTATTATGAAAAAAATCAAAGCAAAGCCATTATGAATCAAAAAATTACTCAAAAATATAACCATGCGTGTAGACAGTGGAAGGGTAATATGCAAACTGGAAAACACCGGCATAATTTTCGGGAATAAGTAAATCATCAAAAAACCAACGATGCCAAGTGTAGCCACGGTCACAATAGCTGGGTAAACAAAAGCACCCAAAACTTTTTTCCGCAAAGTATTTTTCTTTTTTAATTCGTCTGCCAGATATATAAGATTGTCACTTAAAATTCCTGTAGACTCTCCGAAGGAAATAATGTTAATCGAAAAATCGCCGAAGATATTTCGAAACTTGGCGAGGCTGGTAGAAAGGTATTGCCCATTGGAAACGTCTTTGATGACTGTATCTAATATTGTGACATAGCCTTTCTCACGAGTTTGGTCTCGTATCATCACTAGGCTTTCCAGCATCGGCACGCCTGCTTTTATGAGGAAAGATAGGCGCTTGATAAAAAAGGTCTGCTCCTTTACAGACATCTTTCCTTCAGACATTTTTTTTAGACCAAGGAAAAATTTACCAACATATTTGCTTACTGTAGATTTATTAATCTTGGGTAATTTTTTGGAGAAATTTTTTATTGTTGAAATATATTTTTTGGTTGATTTTTTTTTAATCTCCGACTCAACAACTTTAGGCTCTGCCTCTACGTTGCGAGTAGTGACATCAAACATTTTTCTGGTTTTTTTTATAACTTTGTCCATTTTTTATTCACGTATTACCCGTAAGATCTCCTCTAGTGTTGTGACACCTGCTTCCACTTTTTTGAATCCATCTTCAAACATCGTGGTCATACCACGGCTTATAGCTAGGTTTTTTATTTCACTTGAAGAAGCTTTGCGCAGTATCGCTTCACGTATCACATCGTCCGCTACCAACACTTCGTTGATACAAATACGACCCTTGTATCCGCTATTGTTGCAGTTTTTGCATCCTTTACCTTTAGAATACTCCTGGTCTTTTTTTATAAGTTTCGCAAAGAGCGTATCTTGTAAGCTCTCTACAATACTCGGAGTCATTTTTATTTTCTCCTTACAATCCGGACAAATTTTCCGCACTAGTCTTTGACCTATAGCAATAGAGACCGTAGAAGCCACTAAATATTCTTCAATGCCCATATCGAGCAACCTAGGTAGGGTAGTGGCAGCATCGTTGGTATGCAAGGTAGAAAGCAATAGATGCCCGGTAAGCGCTGTATTGACAGCAATATTTGCCGTTTCGGCATCACGAATCTCGCCGACCATTACAATGTTCGGGTCCTGTCGTAAAATACTGCGCAAGCCATTGGCAAACGTCAGACCATGGCGGGTGTTCACTTGGATTTGTTCAATATCGTTGATGGAATATTCAATCGGGTCTTCGATGGTAATGATGGAAACCTCCGGAGAATTCAGCATCTTGATGAGTGTGTAGAGGGTAGTAGTTTTACCGGATCCGGTAGGACCAGTGGCTAGAATCATACCGTTGGGCTTTTTTAAAGCCGTTAGAATTTTTTTTCTGTCGCTTTCACTAAAGCCGAGATTTTCCAAACTAAAATTTTCTGCTTTATCAGAGAGCAATCGCATGACTGCATTTTCGCCATGATATGTAGGTACTATAGAAACACGCAAATCGACAAATTCACCTGTGTCAGGAAAAATATATCGGAACCTTCCATCCTGAGTGGCTTGGTGTTCGTCTGTACGAAGTCTGGAAAGTACTTTGATTCGGGAGATTATTTCTCCATGAATATTTTTTGGCAGCAATAGGGAACTCTCTAGTACGCCGTCAATACGGAACCTGACCCGGACATTTTTCTCAAGCGGGTCGATATGAATATCGGATGCATTGACTTTACAGGCATGCTTGATCAATAAATCAATCAAATTAATGATTGAAAGGTTGACGCCTTGGGCTAGTTCATTTTCGATACTTTTATTAAATTCATCCATAATCTATAAGACAACTTTTCTAGTAAATTGTTGGAAAACAATATCACAAATATACGATTTAGGCAAGATTTTGAAGGCTTTTAATATCCACAGGGTATCCACAGGGTGGGTTGACACATCTTTTACATATATGTTACTCTCCGCTTAGATATTATATCTTTACAAGTTCTGTAAAAAACTTTATATTTGTTAGGTTTATTATTAAAGGTCTATTTTAAGTTATTACAAGTAAATTATTAATCAATATTATTTTTTATGAAAAAAATACACTTAGCTTTTCTCGCAGTTTTAACTATCGGTTTTTTGGTCGTAGGTGCTTTTCATTTATCTGCACTTGCTACTGTCGAAGGTGGAGATATAATTCACGTTTGTCATCAAGATGGCGAAGATGACAGTGACAGTTCTTGGCATGACCAAACAATAAATTCAAACGACCTCGGCTCTCCTGAGCACGATGGAGATTTCCAGAATGGAGACGAAAATCACTCCGATGATTGGTGTCATCATCATCACGGTGGACATGGCCACGCTAAATTAGTTGTAAATAAAGTTATTGTCGGTAACCAAGATGCAAGTACATCCGACTTTTCTTTTTCTGTTGATGAAGGTCCTATTACACAATTCGAAGCAGATGGTTCAAATGATGTAAAAGTAAAAAATGGCACACATACAGTAGTGGAAAATCCTGTTCCGGCAAACTACACCGTTACCTATAGCAACAACTTAAACGAAAATAATAATTGTACTGATTTACAAGTTGGTCATAAAGAAGACGAAGAGCAGGGTGATTTACAAAATGAAGTAGTACACTTAACACCTACTTGCACCATAACTAATACTTTTAATCCAAGTGCAACAATTCACGCTACAAAAATCGTCTGCGACTCTGAGAGCGACCTTCCAGACTGGGGAGATAAGAGTGGTCCAGATATAACTTCCGCAACAGCGACAAATTGGGTAAATGGCAACCAAGACTTACAAATGCCACCGCATCCAAATTGTCATATTGTTCCTTGGACTTTTGAATGGGCGCCAAGTGGTGCAGCAGACCCAGGCGATACAGTAGCCCATGCCGACGGATGGACTCCGTTTGTTGATGGCACAGCAGTTGTTAGTCCTGTGCCTTCCGAACCTGCATATGTCTGGGTTCGCGAGCAAGTTGACCCTACCTATATTCCATTTAGCGGAGCAAGCTCTATAGAAGGAGAAAATGGTTCCGCTGAAATGTATTGTCATACAGACCATTTCAAATATGACAACCGCGACCGTGTAGACAATATGGAAATAGGCGGGACTTACAATTGTATCGGATTCAACGTATTAAAAGCTTGTGATGCGACTGCTGTAAACAATATAGTAGTAAGTGACACCACGAATACAGTATCAGGTCCGGATTTCTCAGGTTCTGCTATAGCTACTTTTGTACACGCAGCTTGGGCATCAGCAGCAGCTCTCGGAGACGGTGCAACTTGGATTTGGGATGCTCCTTTTGTTACCGCGCCAGCCACTGACCAAGATTCCACATTCACTAAAACATTCACAATCTCCGGCGCAATTAACTCTGCAAATATTGATATCGCAACAGACAATGGTTATTTGCTAAAAATAAACGGCACAACTGTCGTTGATAAGTTGGCGCATATTCTGGCCAATGAGCACAACTACGAAGCCACAACCGCACATGACGTAGCAAGCCTTCTGCACAGTGGTTTAAACACCGTAGAAGTAACTGTGAGAAACTTTGGCTCACTGGATTCTACTGCAGAATCTAACCCAGCCGGACTTTTATACAAACTCGTAGTAAATGAAAACGATTGTTTGCCTCCGCCTCCGCCAGTATGCGGACCTAATCAACATGAAAACAGTGATCATATCTGTGTAAATGATCCTGCGCACATAGTAGTTATTAAAAACACTATTGGTGGCGATGGAACATTTCATTTCACTGGTTTAGGAGAAGGTGGTTTTGACTTGAACACGGCCGAAGATGATGATACTCCTCATTCTGATTCTTCTTTCTTTGATGTCTTTGCTGAGGTTAGTGGTACAACTTATAATATCACTGAAGGAGACACACAGGGTTGGGACTTTACAAGCGCAAATTGCAAACATGATGAATTAGCAACTGGGTCGCCAATCACTCATGGTGACAGCATTATTGCCCACCCAGGAGATCAAATCACTTGTACATTCATAAATACCAAACAAAATCCTGACCAACCAACTACGGGTACATTAAAAGTTATTAAGCGTGTAGTTGGTGGAAATAATGTTCCTGGTGACTTTAGTATTCATGTGAAAGGTGGAGAAGGAAACACAGACGTACTTAACAGTCCACAACCTGGAAGCGAAACTGGAACGGATTATATGCTAACAGCTGGCAGTTATAATGTAAGTGAGACTGGTCCTTCCGGCTACATTACATCATTCACTGGATGTACTTCCGTAGGCGGCGCAAGTGTAGTTGTAGGTCAAACGACAACTTGTACAGTAATTAACACGAAAACATTAATTCAAACAACTGATACTGGAGGCGGAGGCGGTGGTGGGGGAGGACGTTTCTTCATTCCGCCTCAAGGCGGTGGTAGCGGACAAGGTCAAGTTCTCGGTGCCGCAACTGATGTATGCAGTCTAAGTATAGACACATACATGAGAAAAGGTTACAAGAATGACCCTGCAAATGTAAAAATTCTACAAAACTTCTTGAACGGTGAAATGGGTTCAGGTTTGGTAGTTAACGGCATATTTGATTCAAAAACTGAAGATGCTGTGAAAGCTTTCCAGTTAAAGTACAAGACTGACATTATGGACCCTTGGCATGTAACAAAGCCGACTGGAATTGTTTACAAGACAACTTTGAGAAAGATAAAAAACTTAATGTGTCCTAAAACATTACTTCCTATTCCTACAGACTTGATAAATTGGAGTCTAAATCATAGAGAGGTTCCTCCGAAGGTGTAAGAACTAGTTTCCCAAAAAACCCATTTTCATAAGTGGGTTTTTTGATTGTGCAATAATTGGAAAAGAGTTAAAATTATGGGGTTAACGTGTTGTCAAAAAAAACCTTTATATTGACTTTTAGATATTATAGGGTATAATCGTATCATGAGAAAACTTCAAAGGTGGCTAAAAAAATACTTTATCCCGCACGGCGGAAATAACTACAAACCGCACTTTTTGCGTCACGAGTCGATGCTCCTCGTCTTCTTGGTGGTTATTGTTGTAGAGCTCGCATTTATTGTTCAAGTATTTATTGTCTTTGATAAAACAAATTTCCTCGCATCCGTCCTACCGGGAGTGCTAACAACGCTGACCAACGAAGAACGCGCGCAGAACAACGCCGCTCCACTTACCCAAAATGACTTACTTATAAAAGCTGCCCAGTTGAAAGCAAATGATATGGCCACCCGCGGATATTTTGCCCACACCAGTCCGGATGGCAAAACTCCGTGGTATTGGCTAGAACAAGTAGGCTATGATTACAGTTCGGCAGGGGAGAACCTGGCAGTTAATTTCTTTGAATCTAAAGATGTGGCGGATGCCTGGATGAACTCGCCATCACACCGTGAAAATATAGTGAAAAAGAATTACACTGAGATAGGTATCGGCGTCGCAAGTGGAGTATACGAAGGGAACAATACTGTTTTTGTAGCGCAATTTTTTGGCACACCGATAGCATTCGCTTCACCAATTAATCCGCCAACTTCTCCTGTAGAAAAACTGCCTGCGCAGACAGGAGTTAAAAGCACGACCATACCTGCTCCAGTCAAACCAAAAGTACCGGTAGTAAAACCAAAACTCCCGCCATCAACTACACCTGTAGTGACACAGAGAACAACCACAGTAAATCCAACTGCAGTAAAAATCTTGGGTGAAGAAACCAGCCCTGCAGTAGCGACTAACGTAAGTACAACAGCACTATCAAACATACAGCTATTCGTACAAAAAGTTCTCACTTCTCCCCACAAATATATGACTTATGTATATGGAGGAATACTTTCACTTATTATTTTAGCGTTACTATTGGTCTTATTTATAAAATCCGAAATGGCGCACCCGCTCATCGTCGCGCGGGGAGTGACAGTGGCAGCTATTATTTTATTCTTGTTGTTTATTAATATCAGAGTATTGCATCAGCCTGTAACTAAAGTGCCCACGGATGCACTTTCGGCCAGTGTCATAGCCTATTAACATTGACACTCATTTTTGCATTAATCCTCTGTTTTTGATACAATATATAAATGCGTAAAGAACGTATACTTTTGATTTTGGGTATTTGGGTGGCAATACTGCCATATTTGGGTTTTCCGATTTTTTGGAAAAATCTCTTATTTAGCACCTCCGGCATAGTGCTTGTTTATTACAGTTATGTGTTATACAGAGAGTATAAGGCAAAAGAAAAAAAAGTGAAAACCTTCGACAGTTTTTCAGAAAACGTCCACTTTGCCAAAAATGAGGAAAGCGAAAATATATAAAATTAACTTAGAAAAACTAAAATGTGGAACTTAGCACAAAAATTTTCTAAAATAAGACACGTCTTTATCATCGCGCTTCTAATTCCTACTTTTTTTATTTTAGGTATTTATTTAGGTTATAATAACCGACCTCCTATAGACAAGATTACGGGTATTGCCAATAAACAAACAGCAGTCGTAACGCAGACTGACTTTTCTCCATTTTGGAAAGTTTGGGATCTTATTAATAAAAAATACCCCGGAGCCAGCATTGTGACTGACCAGCAAAGAGTTTACGGAGCTATTTCCGGACTGGTGGGCTCTTTAAATGACCCTTACAGTATATTTTTTACTCCGGACGATAAAAAGGCATTTGAAGAAGAGATATCCGGTAACTTTAGCGGAATTGGCATAGAAGTCGGCATTAAAGACAAAATACTGACTGTCATTGCTCCACTTAAGGATACCCCGGCCTATAAAGCAAACATCAAGTCCGGCGATAAAATTCTAAAAATTGACAAAATAGACACTTTTGATTTAAGTATTGAGAAAGCAATCAAATTGATGCGGGGGGAGAACGGAACGACAGTAACACTTACAATTTTGCATGATGGAGATAAAGACCCAATTGAAATAAAAATTGTACGCGATACTATAAACATACCGACTCTGGATACATCCGAGAGAAGTGACGGCATTTTTGTTATAAAACTTTACAGTTTTTCCGCCAACTCAGCAAGTCTTTTTCGTGATGCGATGAAAAAATTCTCAGAATCAGGAAGTGACAAGCTCTTGCTGGACTTGCGGGGAAATCCGGGAGGATATTTGAGCGCCGCCGTTGATATGGCTAGCTGGTTTTTGCCGGAAGGGAAGGTAGTCGTTAGTGAAGATTATGGCAACAACAAAAAAACTCAAGTATACAGAAGTAAGGGCTACAATTTATTTAATGACAAGCTAAAGTTTGTAATTTTGATAGATGGCGGTTCGGCTTCGGCGTCTGAAATCTTGGCAGGAGCTATGCAAGACCACGGGCGAGCAAAGCTCGTAGGCGAGAAAAGCTTCGGCAAAGGTTCCGTGCAAGAAGTCATAGATGTGACTACGGACACTATTTTAAAAGTTACGGTGGCCAAATGGCTCACACCGAACGGGAAGACAATTGCTGAAAAAGGGCTCACTCCGGACTTTCCGGTAGAAGTTACCAAAAAAGATTCGGAGGCAAAAAAGGATGCGCAACTGGATAAAGCAGTTGGGTTATTAATAAATTGGAAATAGCAAGATGAAAGTTATTTTTCTACAAGATGTACCTAGGGTGGCTAAAAGACACCAAATAAAAGAAGTTAACGATGGCTACGCAATGAATTTTTTGTTGCCAAGAAAACTTGCAGAGAGAGCAACTTCCAAAGCAGTTGCCGAACTGGAGAAAAGAAAAAAGAATATAGAGATAGAAAGGGAAGTACAGGAAGAGCTTTTAATGAAAAATTTGGAAGAAATCAAAGGCAAAGTTCTGCACATAAAAGCAAAAGCCGATGAAAAAGGACATTTATTTTCCGGTATCAAAAATAAAGAAATTGTCGAAGAGATGCATAAACAACATCACGCTGGCATTAATGAAGAATTTATCGTTCTAGAGAAGCCAATCAAAGAAGTAGGGGAGCATGAAATACCAATCGAAATCAAGAATAAAAAATCTTCGTTTAAACTAGTAGTGGAGAAAATTTAAAAAATTCCCAACCGGTAATTTTTTTGTCAGAGTTTATTTATATTACATTCACTATTTTCTTGACCACCGTTCTGCCGTTAAAGGAGGTCTTGCGTCTGGAGCCAAATTTGACTGTGCCGGGCCTTAGGGCGAAAAGGGTATGGTCTTTGCCTGTAGATACGTTATTGCCTGCCATAATGACTGTACCACGCTGACGGACTATAACAGAGCCTGGTTGGGCCATTTGGCCGTCGGCAAGCTTAATACCGAGGTATTTTGGGTTTGAGTCTCTTAAGTTTTTGGCCGTTCCGCCGGCCTTTCTATGTGCCATTGTTTTTCTATTGTTTTTCTTGAATTAAATGCTAAAATCTACGTGTAAAAGCAGTATAATCAATTTTATGGAAAAAATCAAGCAATTCATCGAGGGTGATAAAGGGAAGGATATTCTTATAGTTCTTATAGTTGTTTTGGTTGGTTTAGGCTCTTTTGAGCTAGGTAGACTATCTAAGAACAATGACTCTTCTGGCATAAAGGTAGAGTATCCGGACCGACAAGAAAATCAGTCTGCGAACGTAGTCTCAGCTATGCAACCTACTGAAAACATCTCCAAAACAGTTCAAAGCTCAAATTCTCCTAACAAGACTTTTTTTGCCTCTAGTATGGGGAAGAAATATTATTCTCTGGGATGTTCTGCCGGAAAAACTATCAAGCAAGAAAATAGAGTTTATTTTGCAAATAGAGAAGAAGCCGAGAGAGCGGGATATACACTTTCAAGTTCGTGTAATTAATAATAATTAAAATATATGCCAAACGAAGGAGATCCAAATGAAGCCGACATTTCTAGAGAATTAAGGATGATAGAAATGGATACACAAATTGATGCAATAAGAACCAGAGACTCTGGGGCCACAGACGATTTTTCGGAACGTGCAGAATATATAAATGCATTAAATTTTGATTTTGAAAATCTAGATACAATTACACAAAAAAACGAAGCTGTAAAAAATGTAGTCGATAGAATTAAAAATCAAGTATCAGATCTAGGGCATGGTATACCCAAATTGAAACAAGAGAGTGAAGTTTGGGTTGGTCCAATATATGAGTTGGAGGCTTTAATTAAAGCAATTAAGTATAGGCTGACAAGAGGAGCACTAGAAAAATCAGATAGTGATTATATGTATCTATCACCTGGGGTAAAAAAAGTTTTACTTGCCTGTGAAGATAAATTTGGAGAAATAATAAATGAAGTTACTTGGTAAAAAGAGGATACATATTATTCTACGTAGAAGACCTATTTTTAAGAGGGAAGTGCGATATTTGTGGTTTTATCTCGTGTCGCACAATATACCTTCGCGACATAACAATAATGTCGTGAGCCGTGGTAAATATTATTACCTCAAAACACTCCTAAAGAAAGATTCAAACCAGTTTATTACCCCGGAAATAGTTAAGCCCATATATCTCATTATAAGCAAAGCAATTATAATAAGAACAATAATCTCTAAAAATCCGCCCTCTTTATTCCTGCCTGCGCAGACAGGATTTTTTAGTATATTTCTCATACTCATATTTTATCACAAAACACTTTAGAGAGGCAAATTTTAAGACAGTCTAAGGAGAAGGTATGTAGGGTGGTAAATAGTACATTGGGTCAAGATAAGCGTTTATGGCGGCAATGGGCTGTTTAAGGATTTTTCCGGGACAAGATATGCTGGGTACTGTAGACACATTGACCGCGCTTGAGGCATAAAGTGAGACATGCAGATGCGGACCGGTGACTCTGCCGGTACCTCCGGTATAGCCCACCACTTCGCCTCTTTTTACTCTTTGCCCTTCCTGAACTTTTATAAGTGAGAGATGCCCATAAGTGCTCGAGAGTCCATTATTATATTCTATAAAAACCCATCTACCGAAGGAAACACCCGGACAACTGATATCTGTGTCCCCTGTTCCTTTCACGATACCGTCTGCCATAGAATAAACTGGCAGCGGCGTACGGGCTCTAAAATCAGTTCCGCTATGTCCACTGGCGTATGTTCTAGAAGGTCCGGTCTTGGCTCCGAATTCTTGCGTAACGAAAATTTTGTCGAGTGGCCAGCTCAACACCCCGGCGCCGGGAAGCTTTGAGGGGTCAAGAATAAACTTTAATTGGGACTCATAGTCACGCAATTCTTTCTCAAAGGCCAACTTTTTGGCTGTCTGGTCTTGAACTAATTTTTGATAGTTTGTTTCGCTGTTTTTTGTCTGCGCTAACAACTTATTCTTTTCGTTAACATTTTGGATTACTACTTTTTGCTGGTCGGCAAGCTGAGACTTTAGAGATACAAGCTCATTCTTGGCGGTAATAGTTTTGGTTCGAGTGTCTTCAAGCGCACCCTTTGTTGCTTTCAGCTTCGCAATATTTTCTATCATGCTTGCCCGAATGGTCGCTATGTTGTCTATGTCATTCCAAGCTGTGGTAAAATCATTCGCAGAGAGTATAGTTTGTACAATATTTTCAAGTTCAAAATTATTTGTTTTTTGCAGTTCCAGAGCAATAGAATTTTTATGGTCAGTTATCTGACCTTCTTTGTCTCCTATATCGGAACTTAATCCTTCTATTGTTAGATTTGTCTTATCAATTTTGTTTTGCGTCACTGAAATATCGGTAGTAAGTTTCTTTTTAGTTAAATCAAGCTGTTTTATGGAAACACTTAGTGAATCTTTCTGTTTTCCCAAGTCGTCAAGCTGATTTTGGTAAATTTTCAACTGTTCTTCAAGTTTGGCAATGTCAATCGTTTTTTGATCCATTTTACTTTTAATATCTTCAGCGGTTTGGGCATAGGAAAAAACCAAAGGGATTATGCCCAGAATAATGATGAATACTCCCAGGAATATAAGACTATATAATCGCTTTTTGTAATCTGGATAATGTTTCATTTTTCCCTAAAATTTCTGCAATGATAAACGGGTCGGGAGATTTATCGAGCCCAGAGAGAGCAAAACGTACCGGATGCAGGAGCTCTCCCCTACTCGGAAGACTGCTAGCAATGGTCATTAGTGCATTTTTAATATTCTCTACAATAAAATTATCTTCAGCTATTTCTTCCAATGCCTCGATCGCTAATTTTAAATTCTCTGAAATCTTTTCAGGTGAAGAATTTTTATAAATTAATTTCTCTTTATTAATTTCTAGTGTCCCGAAAAAGAAATCTAACTCCCCTCTTTGTGCCATATCTCTCACATCACCCCATTTGGAAATACGTTCAAAAATAACCGGTACAATTTTAACGTTACGCATTTCTTCCGGCAACCATTCCAAAATATTTTTTTCTACTTCTTCCTTTGGCAATAATTTTATGTGCTCTTTGTTGAACCACTCCAGTTTTTCTTCATTAAAAATGGCCGGACTTTTTTGAACTTTTGTTAAATCAAAAGCCTGGATTAATTCTTCGCGGGTAAAGATTTCTTTTTCGGTTCCCGGATTCCAGCCGACAAAAGCCACACCATTTAAAATGGCTTGCGGGAGGAAACCGCGTTTTTTATATTCCATTAAAGGTAGTGCACCTCGACGTTTTGAAAGTTTTAATTTATCAGAACCTAAAACAAGCGGTAAATGCGCATAAGTTGGAGTTGGCGCTCCTATGGCTCTCTGAATTAATACTTGGCGGGGAGTATTGGAAACATGGTCTTCTCCCCGCATCACATGCGTAATGCCAGCTTCGAAGTCGTCCACAACTACAGCCAGATGGAACAAAGGTTCATTTAAATTTCTGGCAATTACAAAATCACCCAAGTCTTTGGTATTCATCGTCACTTCCCCTTTTATGTCGTCTTTAAAAGTAACATCTATATTTGGATTTTTAAATCTAACAAGCTCCTTAATCAAACCGCTGCCGTCTTTTGCTTCTTCTTTGGATATGTAGGCAGTTCCGTCTTTAATCATTTTTTCCAAATAAAATTTATGTTTGTCCAGATGTTCAGATTGTCGGTAAAATTTGTCGTAGGAAAGACCAAGCCATTTTAAACTCTCAATTATGTTTTCCTCGTATTCTTTTTTGGAACGTTCTTTGTCAGTATCTTCAATACGAAGCACAAAGTCACCATCATTTTTTTTAGCATGAAGATAGGCGAAAATAGCTGTTCTGTAATTACCTAAATGCAGAAGTCCCGTAGGACTAGGCGCGAATCTTTCTATTACTTTCTGAGACATAGTGCCATTTTAGCATTTATTCCCAGATTTTTCTATAAGTACCTCTTATTTCTCATGGCTCAAAGCCATATCTACCAGTGCTTGAGCAATTTTTAGGGCCGCGCCGGGCTTGTCGAAAGCTTTTGCGTTTGCTGACATTTGCTTCAAATTCGCTTCGTTTTCCATTATCCTCTCAATTTCAGAACTTAAAATATTAGCGGTCATATTCGCCTCTTCGATGACACTACAAGCTCCGGCGCGAGCATAAGCGAAAGCATTTTTCTTTGCGTGGTCACCATTTGACTCAGTAAATGGAATTAAAATTGATGGCACTCCCCAGGCTGCTATTTGAAATATGGTTGACCCTGCTCTGGAAATGATTATAGTCGCAGCGCCTGCAGCCATTTTCATCCCCAAAGGATTTAAAAATGAAATAGAAAAGTATCTTAATTTATCCGGGTTGTCATTTAGTATCACCAGAGATCTATCGGTAACCAGTTTAAAATTATTGACACCAGTTTGGTGAATGACTTGATAATTCTTTAAAAGTCTCGGCAATGCATCTAGTATTGTGTTATTTATAAGCTCTGCTCCTTGAGAACCTCCCAAGACCAAAATAACCGGCAAACTTGACTCTAATTTAAAATACTCCAGAGCTTCTTTTTTGGAGGCCGGTTGTTCTATTTCAGTTATTATTGGTTGCCCCGTCCAGGCGACAACTTTTTTTGGGAAAAAATCTGCCGCATCCTTGAAAGAGACCGCGACCCTTTTAGCAAAGTGTCCGGCCCATTTATTCACTCGGCCGGGGGAAGAGTCTGATTCATGGATTATAATAGGGATGTGCAGAAGTCGAGCGGCAAAAATAGTTGGGAATGACGCATACCCGCCTTTACCAAAAACAACATCCGGATAAATTGAAAACAATTTAAAAGTTGCGTTCATAACACCAAAACCGGTTTTTATTATATCGGAAAAATTCAGGAAAAAATTTTTAAGAGAAAGATATACGCGCATCTTTCCGGTTTTTACCTCTTCATATATTAGACCATTTTCAAAAAGCATTTCCTTGTCGTAAGGACTGTTGGAAATATAATAGAGTTTTGCTCCTATTATTTTCTCACGGTCTATTATTTGGTTGACTTTTTGAGCGACAGCAATAATTGGGTAAAAATGCCCACCAGTTCCTCCGCCAGTAAAAACTATTTTCATCCCGTTAGAAATTTACTAACTAATAATATTTTTTCTTTAGGTAGATTTTTGATATTTCTAACGGGATTCATAAATTTAAAATTGGTTATGCATTACGATGCTGGAATTTTGATACTTGAAGCACAATGCCTATGGCTATGAGGTATATCATAAGAGAAGTACCACCATGGCTCATAAAAGGCAGTGGCACACCCGTCAAAGGAAAAACTCCGGTGACAGAGGCAATATGCATAAACGACTGCATCATAATAAGTATAACAATTCCAGAGACCAAAAGTCTACTGAATAAATCAGGAGAATTGTTGGCAATGCGCAGCCCGCGCAAAACAAAAAGCATATATAAAATTATTGTACCTATTGCTCCGACAAAACCCAGCTCTTCACCTACAACCGCAAAAATAGAATCACCTTGGGGTTCCGGCAGATAGCTAAATTTCTGAATACTTTGTCCGAATCCCCTGCCAAAAAGCCCACCACCACCGAGCGCTATCAGGGACTGCTGAATTTGATAGGAAGACCCACGCGGATCCCCTGACGGATCGATAAATGTTTTAACCCGACTTTGCAGATAGGGTGTAAAATATACCAACGATGCAAGTAAAAAGATTGCACCTAACCCTATGCCTAAAATATATTTCATAGAAACTCCGGATATAAAAAGCATTGAAGTCCCGGTTATGGCAATCAAAATGAAACTTTTAGTATCCGGTTGCTTAAATAAAATAAGAGCGATTATGCCGAGCATCACGCAGAGAGGTAAAATTCCAAATCTAAAATCGTGTACTCTGTTCTTCGCCCAAGAGAGCCAGGCGGCAAAATAAATTATAAATCCGAATTTCAAAATCTCTACCGGTTGGAAAGATATCGGTCCTATTTGTATCCACCTTTGCGCTCCGCCATGACTCCATCCAAGGTGTGGAATAAAAACCGAAGCAGTCAGGAGGATTGAAAAGAGAAAAATATAAAAAGAGTATTTGCGCCAAAATTTATAATTTATTTTCAAAGAAAAATACATACCGACAAGACCTAAGCCCAGACCAAGCACCAACTGGCTGAAAAGTACGGAGTAAAAAGTTTTTGCATTTCTGGCCAAGATTCCCAATGAAGCAGAAATAAACATAGCAACCCCAAACGCAAGTATAATGCCGAGGATTATTAGAAAAAATCTGTCTACTTTTCTCTCTCTCATTTTTTATTCTACCGGCTTACAACCGCCAAAATTATACCAATAATTGCAAACATTATAGAGAAAACCCAAAAACGCATCGTAATTTTATAAGAAGGCCAACCGATTGCTTCAAAATGGTGATGAATCGGCGCAAGCCTAAATAATTTTTTGCCACCTCTGAACTTTTTTGATATTGTTTGCAAAATGACCGAGCCTGAAGTTATAACGAGTGGCATTGCAACAATCGGAAGAATTAAAACGGAATTAGTCAAAAATGCCAATGTCGCTAGTGTAATCGTAAGCCCCATGATGCCCGTCTCGCCCATATAAAATCTTGCCGGCGGTATATTGAACCAAAGAAATGCCAATGTCGCGCCGGTAATGACTCCAGAAAAAGCGGCTAGGTCTATCTGATTGTTTGCATAGGCTATCACCGTGTAGGCGGCGAAAATTGATGCCAGTACTCCTCCGGAGAGCCCATCTATACCGTCGATTACACCTCCAGAAAAAGTAGCCAGAGCGACTAATATGAAAAATGGAATTATTAAAATACCCACATATAAATCTCCGCCAAATGGAATATGAATCGAAGTCATTCCCAATTTATAAAAAAACCAAAAACCTATCAAAAGAGACAAGATGCCCACTAAAAAAACTTTCCATTTCCGCCATGCCTTGTCGTCTCTCGCAAATTTACCCGTTCCGTAAATTTGAACAAAGTCATCCCATAGTCCGATTAGTGAACCGATAATAAGCGTAAAAAGCGGCAGAAGAGTCTGATTCCTGCTTAAAAAATTCAATTTAGAGCTGCTTGTAGACGGAAACAAAACTGACGCCAAGTAAAAAATCAAAACAACCAAAAGAATAGAAATCCAAACTATCATTCCGCCCACTCGCGGTGTATTGAGCTCTTCTTTCTCGTTATGTATTTTTGAAAAGTCCCTCGCTTCTATAGCTGTACTTCTGGAATATTTTTTCCACATTTTATATTTGTAGAAAAAATGCGTAGCCAAAGGAGTAATCAAAATCCCCAAGACAAAAGCTAGGCCTGTCGGAGCAAAAATTTTAAGCAGATTTAAATACATATATGCTTATAATATACAACTTTTTTGATTAAAATGCATCCGTGTGCTATTGTTCCACCAAGTAAACAAAATGAAAAAAAATAACCTAAAGCGCGCGTTGCCTGCAACTGTATTGATGCTTTTCCTAATGTTGATAGTCACTTTGTCGGCTTTGGGAGTAAGGCAAAAAAGAGAAGCTGAAATGGTTCAGAAGGCGGAGCAAGCTCAAAGAGATGCCGAAGAGAAAATTTACCTGATGGGTAAATTTGATCCGGCGCAAAGAGAAGATTTTATCTTGGTGCCCCAGCAATATACTGTTTTTGGCGTAAATGATATGTATTTGAGAAAAGAAACCTTGAACGCATATTTGCAAATGCAAGACGCTGCGGGCAAAGATGGCATAGAAATAAAAATAGCATCGGCTACAAGAAATTTTGATTACCAAAAGAACCTTTGGAATAGTGAATGGTCCGGTGTTAAAATTGTTAATGGAGAAAATCTTGCACAAAGCTTTCCGGATGGTTTTGTCAGATTCAAAAAGATTTTGGAATATGTCGCCGTTCCCGGTACCTCACGGCATCATTGGGGCACGGAAATAGACATAAATGGTGCAAACCTTCCATATTTTGAATCAGAAACAGGTATCAGAGAATACCAGTGGCTCGTAAAAAATGCGGGAAGTTTTGGTTTTTGTCAGACATATAGAGCCAGAGGGTTGGATAGACGCACCGGCTATGGCGAAGAAAAGTGGCATTGGTCTTATCTGCCACTCGCCAGAGTTTTCACACAGGAATACAAAAGATTGATAAAAAACGAAGACATCAAAGGATTCTTGGGAGACCAATATGCCTTAGGGCAAGATTTAGTCAACCAATATGCCTTAAATATTAACCCGGATTGCCTTTAAACTTATTCCATTTTTTTTATTATCTCCCGCCTGCATCAGCTATGCTTCAGGCATTGCGGGCAGGTCCTCTAGATTTTTAGCTGCAACTACAATTCCGTTGTTTACTTCGCCGTAGTCCGGTAAATCTTCTACAGATTTTATGCCCATAAAAGAGAGTAGTTCAAAACTTGGTTTGTATATGTAGCGCCTATTATCTTTCGGATCTAGAGTTTTTTCTATAAGTCCGCGAATAGACAGCGCACGCAAAGTAAAGCTTGAGTTTACTCCCCTTATGTAGTCAATCTCTGACCTATTCGCCCCGTTTTTATAAAGCACTATAGACAACGTTTCCAGTGATGCTTTAGAAAGTTCTTTATTCAGTTCTTCTTTCTGCAATTCTTCAAAAAGTTTGGAAAGTTCAGGCCTCGTGCCGAGTATAACTTCATTATTAGTTTGCAAGAGCACTATTCCCCTGCTTGCGAGGCTTTTTTCTAAATTTGCGACTGCCTCCGTAATTTCCGGTTTTGAAACTTTTAAAATATCAGCGAGCTTATTTAAAGTCACAGCTTCATTTTTAAAAAAAAGTATTGCTTCAATTTTTGATTCTAAATTCATTATTTTTGTTTCTCCATAATAATATCTCCCCCGTCCCGCTCCTGCATGACATTGATTATTCCTTGCCTGACAAGTTCCAGCATTGCTAGAAACCCCACTATATGCGTGATCTTTTCTTCACGATTGGTAACCTTTCCACCAAAAGCTCTGAAACTCATAGACAATGTATTTTTAATTCTTTCCGTCAATTTATCTATCATCTCTTCAATGCTTATCACTTTGCGAACCTCTACTTCCGGTAAGATTGTCTTCTTTGGCATTCTGCCTAGAACGTCGGAGGCAAAAGTCATCATATTTTTTGCAGTTATCTGGTCGTCCGGTAAAAATACAATATTTTCGTTTTTTCTTTCCAGCGGCGCAAAAATTATTCGTTTGCCAAATTTACTTTTTATATTACCTCCAAGCTTCATAAAAAGTTCGTATAAACGGAGCCGCTCTTCCAAATTTTTTATATCGCCCTCTTCTTCGTCGGTCAAGTTTAAATTTGGCAGAAGAGATTTAGATTTAATTAAAATTAGTGTAGAAGCCACATACACGAAACTGGTAATTTCCGTATGACTCAAACCACCCAATTGATTCATATACTTTAAGTAATCCTCCGTAACTTCAGCGAGAGACACGTCATTTATAAAAAGCTTGCGCTTTTCCACTAAATCTAAAAGAAGCCCAAACGGACCCTCAAAAGCAGTTGTTTTTATTTTATAACTATCGGCTTCCACTGCGGTATTCATCTTTGTATATTAGCATTTTTTATAAAAAAAGATATACTGGAGTTCATGAAAACGAATGTCCGCCTCTCAAAAAATGTAGTGCCCATAAAGTACGAAATACAGCTAAAGCCTGATTTGGAGAACTTCACATTTCATGGCATTGAAACTATAACCATCAGCATTCTTAAAAAAACAAAAGTACTTACACTCCATTCTAAAGAACTGGAGATTGAGACTGCTGACATATATAAATCATTCGCAAAAATTTCTTACAATAAAAAAAGTGAAACAGCGAGCTTTGTATTTCCAAAATACATTCCCGCTGGAAAAATAAAATTAACTCTGGTATTCAAAGGAATACTCAACGACAAAATGCGCGGATTTTATAGAAGTAAATATATTAATCTGGACAAAGAGCACAATATGGCCACGACCCAGTTTGAAGCCACAGATGCGCGCCGAGCATTCCCTTGCTTTGATGAGCCGGCGCAAAAAGCAATTTTCAACGTCTCTCTAATAGTACCCGAAGACAAGACAGCCATTTCAAATACTTTACCTACAAGCGTAGAGGAGCACGAAGCGGGATTTAAAATAGTAAAATTCGCGCCTACTCCCAAAATGTCCACATACCTTTTGGCATTTATTATTGGAGACTTTGAATATCTTGAAAAGAAAACTAAAAACAAAACACGTGTGCGAGTTTATACAACTCCCGGCAAAAAACATCAGGCCAAGTTCGCCCTCGACTGTGCGGTAAAAACTTTGGAATTTTACGAAAAATATTTTGACATCAAGTATCCACTGCCAGTCTTAGACATGATAGCTATTCCGGATTTTGCATCGGGAGCAATGGAAAATTGGGGCGCTGTGACCTATCGCGAGAGCGCGCTACTTGTGGATGAAAAACATTCTTCCGCCTCGAACAAGCAGTGGGTGGCACTGGTCGTCGCCCACGAGCTCGCGCATCAATGGTTCGGCAACTTGGTCACCATGGAATGGTGGACGCATTTATGGCTCAATGAAGGCTTCGCTTCCTATATAGAATATCTGGCGGTAAACAAACTTTTCCCAAAATGGGACATCTGGACACAGTTTTCCACGAATGATTTGGGTGTGGCGTTGCGGCTGGATGCCCTAAAAAGCACACATCCGATAGAAGTGGAAGTCCATCACCCGGACGAAATCGGAGAAATATTTGACGAAGTGTCTTACTCCAAAGGAGCTTCAGTCATAAGAATGATTGCCGACTATCTAGGTGAAAAAGATTTTCGCGATGGCTTGCGATATTATTTGAAAAAGCATAGTTATAAAAATACGCAGACTCTGCACCTATGGCAAGCACTTGCTAAAGTTTCAGGCAAACCTGTTGCCAAGATAATGCACAATTGGACTAGTAAACCGGGCTACCCTGTCGTCAGAGCCAGTATAATAAATGGCAAAATAAATTTTTCTCAAAAAAGATTCTTTGCAAGCCCGATATCAGCAAAAAAATCAAAAGACAGGACAAAATGGCAAATCCCGCTAACTTTTGAACAAAATAAAGTAAACTTCGGAGAGACAGGATTTTATAGAACAGCATACTCAAAAGAACTTTTAGAAAAGTTAATCAAACCTGTGGAAGATAAAATACTTTCCCCGCGTGACAGGCTCGGTATAGTCCGCGACCTTTTTGCTCTGGCGGAAGCAAGTACAATACCGACGACTGACGCATTAGAATTTTTGTCCGCCTATAAGAACGAAGCCAACTACACCGTATGGGTAGAACTTGCGACAGGTCTTGCCCGACTGGAACAGCTTATGCCCAAAAACCTGCTCTTGAGAAAGCTTATTGGTGATTTATTCTCCCCTGTTGCCATACGCCTTGGTTGGCCTGCCCGCCCTCCCAAGTCGGGAGCAGGCGGGGAAACTCATGCAGACACGTTACTGCGTTCGCTTGCAATCTCCCGCGCTGGACGAGCTGGCGATAAAAAGATAATCACTGAAGCGAGAAAAAAATTTTTATTGATACAAAAATGCAAACACATATCACCGGACATTCGCGGAGCGGTATATGGAATAGTAGCCACTTGGGGTGGCAGAAAAGAATACAAAATGCTGGTAGAAAAATACAAAAAAGAAACATTGCATGAAGAGAAAAATCGTATAGGCAATGCCTTGGGAGATTTTGCTGACCCAAAAGTATTAAAACTCGCCTGTGAATTTGCCATGTCTTCACATGTGCGCACCCAAGACACTGTCGGCATTTTGTCGAGCGTCGGCTCGAATCCAAAAGGCCGAGACATTTGGTGGAATTTCCTACAAACTCATTGGAAAACTCTTGTCTCCCGTTATGGTGAAGGCGGGCTCACTCTAGGCCGAGCCGTGAAAGCCATAGGCGGAAGCGCGGAACCCAAGCACCTAAACTCCATAAAAAAATTCTTCAAAACCCACCCTGCCCCCGGCGCCAAACGCTCCATTGACCAGTTACTCGAACGATTAGAAGGTAATGTCACGTGGTTGAAGAGAGATAAAAAGATAATTGAAAAATTTTTAGGAAAAACTTGACACATGGTGTATAATGGAAATATATGAAAACAGTAAACAATCGCACAACTCAATACCCTATCGACGACATGTTTTTGAAGAGATACTCTCCAAGAGCGTTGTCAGGGGAAACTATTACTAAAGAAGAATTAATGACCCTTTTTGATGCTGCGCATTGGGCGCCGTCCAATTACAATATTCAACCGTGGAGGTTCGTATATGCCCTGCGTGGCACACCCGAATTTGACACCTTCCTTTCCCTGCTTGTGGACTTCAACCAATCTTGGTGTAAAAATGCCTCGGCGCTGGTTGTGGCTATTTCAAGAAAAATGACTGACGACGGCAAACATGATAATGTCACTCATTCTTTTGACACAGGTTCAGCTTGGATGAGTTTAGCCTTGCAGGCATCAAGTATGGGTCTAGTAGCTCACGGCATGTCCGGCTTTGACTACGCTATGGCAAAAGAAAAGCTCGGCGTTCCTGATGACCATCAGGTAGAAATGATTTTTGCCATAGGCAAACCCGGCAAAGTTGAAGACTTGCCCGAAGCCATCCGCGGAGGCGAAACGCCGAACGGCAGAAAAGACCTCGTCGAACTTGTCTTCGAAGGCAAATTCTCTGTTTAAGAAACTCTATTAATAGTAAATCTCCTTAAATGGAATTCCCGATGAAGTAAAACGACTTTTATCGAAAGTCTTTTTTTCTTTTTGTGATTCTGGTTGTAGGGAAAATAGAATGAATTCTTTATTCTGCACTCCATAGAAAAGTACGGATCCTTTTTCATTAACCGGTACTTCATCCAATAGTTGCACATCAGAAATGGGCTCAGGTTTATAGCCAAATCGTAATTTATAATCCAAGTATCCCAAAGTGTTAAAAAACCCAAAAGCATTTCTGGACCTACTCATAGTAGTAGTATAATGACCGGTCTCTGCTGCTAATTTTAAAGCTAAAAATTCAATAATAGCGCCAATACTGCTGTTCGACATAGATGAGAGCTCTATTTGGTCGCTTGCTTTGTAGGCAAAATGAACTATATTGTCATGTAAACCGATGATACCGCTTCCCACAAGTCTTTGACCTTGATAAAAAAATAAACCTTTCAAGTGCACGCCTTTGCTTATTTGTTCTTGGTACCATTCTTTCGTAGCGCGAACTTCATGATTTCGTTCTTCCATTTTTTCTTTGTAGTATGGTAGCCACTCCATAAATTTTTCTTCAGTCAAATCTTCATATTTCCACTCAATATTATTTTTTACCAATATCTCATCAGTCTTCAGTAAAAAAGACCTTAAACTTTTACTTTTAATGTGATCAAGTAAATTAGCAGGATTAGATACCGGGAAATCATAATTAATCCTCTCCGGCCTTTGAATATTGAATTGTCTCAAAGAAATCATCATATATGTCTCCACTATACCAAATTTCATCTATTTATTACATCTACTTTACTTAACTAAAGTTATCCACACGCACATTCTCCACTTTACTTGACTAAAGTAACTCATTTTGATGATAAAGTCTTTATTTTAATTTGTTGACTTCTTGCCTGCAGGACTCGGCTGTAAAGTAGCTGCCGTTATACAGAAAATGTTTTTTCTCTACTACATATTGGCAGAGTGCTTCATCTTTGTTTTCTAGGGCTGCCTGCCAAAAGCAATATGAACGCACATACATAATTTTCTGATTACCGCCGTTCATAAATGCTACTTGGTAAATATCAGGCGAAATTTGTTCGCATATTTCTTTGGTAGGAGTATAGGCAGTAAACTCTTGACGGCCACTAAGCAAACCATGAACGATAATCTTATTGCCATATGATTCGTATTGGCTGGAAAAGGCAAAAAGCTCCAGGAGCAAGTATACGACAAACAATGTAGCAAGGGCGAGAACACCTAATATAATATATTTAAAAATTTTCATGATATTTTTTTAAAAAATTAACTAATTGCATTAACTTTCGCGGCAACAATAAAGTCGTTCACGGAAAGTCCGCCGATGGCGTGAGTCCAAAGTTCGAGGAGAACTTTATTGTAGTGGATATGGATATCCGGATGGTGACCTTCTTCTTCGGCTACATCCGCTACCCTCTCTACGAAATTGATTGCCCCGATGAAATCTTTAAACTTAAATTCTTTAGAGATCTTTTTCGCGTCTTTGGCCAGCTCCCACCCGAAAACTTCATCTGTATAATCCTGAGCGTCAATTCTACCGAGGGGCTTCATGCCTTTTTTTTCACACGGAACGCATTTTTTTTTGAGCAAGTCACTCATAACTATATATTCTCGCGAAGGCGGGCAATCTGATAGATACTAAATACAAGCACAAAAGAGGCAACCCATTGCGTAAGTGAAAGGACAGTATGGTTTATCATAAAGTCCAAGAGAATGGCCACGAATGGAAAAGTGAGTTCCAGAATGGTGGAGATATGCACCGGGGTTTTCGCAAGGCCTTTGTAATAAATAAGAAGCGCTACCATGCCGGTAGATACGGCTATTAGTGCTAAAAAGCCAAATTGAGACAGGGACGGTATAGCCAGAGCTCCATTTGTATGTCCAAACAACAGCAAGAGCGGCAAGGCGACTAATATCGTAATTAAAAATCTGTAAAAAGTACTAACCTTAAAATCCACTTTTCCTAAAAGCATTTTGGAAAATGTGGTAGAAGAACCCCAAGCAAATGCGGCTCCTAGGGCATAGAGCGCGGCAATCGCCGTCCCAGAACCTGTGGCAAAGTTGACACGTCCCTCCGGGAAAGTAACCCAAAAAGCCGAATAAATAGCTAGAAATGCCCATTTTGTGTATCTCTTATCAAACTTCTCCTTTAGGAAAATACTGGCAGTGGAAATGGCAAAAAGTGGCTGCAACTTTTGCAAAAGGAAGACTACCGATATAGAAATGAAGTTCACCTTTACCAGTGCCGTAGTAAACCAAAGAGTGCCAAAAAGTCCGCTCAAAATTGCTATTAAAATAGTCAGCCACCACTCTCTGGCTGTGAGTTTAGTTTTGAAAACATATTTTAAAACAAATGGCGCTAAAATAATTAGGCCGATTAAATGTTCAAAAAATATTATGGTTATGGGCGGAAGCGTGTACAAATGTTGACGGATGAGACCATCAAATGCCCAAAGCAAGGCTGCGATGATAATTAAAACGGGACCGGTGTATGTTTGCATAAATTTATTTTATTAAACTAAGTTCAAGTGCTGCTAATGCTGCTTCACTTCCTACGTGGATTCTGTCCCTTGCTTGTTTTAGGTTATTCACAGTGAGGACACCAAAGCCAACTGGAATATTGTCCTCTAGCATTACTTCAAGTGCTCCCTCTTGAGCCATTTTAGCGACATAATCAAAGTGAGGAGTTTCACCCCGTATAATACATCCCAAGGCAACCAAAAAATCATATTTCTTAGTCAAGGCCATTTTATGCAGAGCGAAAGGGATTTCCACAGCACCGGCCACGTGCACGACTTTTATATTTTTTTTGAGTATCTTGCATTTTTTAATAGCAAAAAGTGCACTCTGTAGAAGCTTATTGGTAATTTCGTTATTCCATCTTGCGACCACAATACAAACTTTTAACTTTGAGCCGTTTATATATTTATATGTTTTATTTTTTGTTTGCATATTTAGCAAGTATATCAAACTCTAAATTAACCGCATCTCCCCTTTTTTTATATTTTAAATTTGTATTTTTTGCAGTATACGGAATTATTTTTACAACAAAACCATCAAAAGAAGAAGTATGTAAAACTTTTGCTATTGTCAGGCTAATACCTTCCACAGCTACCGAACCTTTATAAACTAAAAATTTTCTATATTTTTTATTCGGTATTTTGATTTCAAATGTTTTTGAATTTCCTTCGGTTTTTATAGAAAGGATTTTACCTTTCCCGTCAATATGCCCAAGTACGATATGTCCATCCAGTCTGTCACCTAGGCGCATTGATTGTTCAATGTTTGTTTCGTCTCCCCTCTTTAGCAGACTTAAATTGGTGAGTTTCAGAGTCTCCGGCATATATTTAAAAGAAATGATTTTGCCTGTTTTTTCCACTGTAGAACAAACGCCGTTTATGCTTATACTTTCTCCTAATTTTACTTTCCCTAAAGTATTATAAAATTCTAAAGACAATCCATCTTTATTTTGTTTGATATTTTTGACCTTTGAAGTTTTAGAAATTATGCCTGTAAACATTTTTTTAAGTCTTCTTTAATCTGCTTAATCAATTCTTTCTCTCTTTCAAATTTTTTATATTCGCGTAGAAAATTTTCCGTTTGCAAAGTTACAGACTTTCCATAAGCATCTCCGCTGTAACCGATTAAGTGAGCTTCCACTTTGCCTGTGGGGTTGATGAGAATGCCAGCTCTGTAACTTTTGCTACCTAAGACTGCACTACCCGCATACACCCCTACCGGGGGCAACTTTGTATCTCCAACCTCCAAATTTACCGTGGGAAAACCAATTTTTCTGCCATACCCATCCCCTCTCACCACAATGCCAGAAATTTTAAAATTCATGAAAAAAATTATTCTGAAAGTCTTTTATCAATACGGTTCATGTCGCGAGGAAAAGCTGTCGCTTCTTTTACATTTTGAAGTTCCAACATACGGGCTGTAAAACGCTCAAGACCTGTGGAGGAACCTCCGTGCGCCGGCATGCCGTATTTGAAAGCCTGCAAGTAATATGAAAACTTTTCCGGATCCATTCCCCTTTCTTTAATGCGGGCGACAAGCATATCATAATCGTGAATCCGCTGCGCACCGCTGTTTATCTCCAGCCCGCGAAAAAGCAAATCAAATCCTCTGGAAAATGGAGCCTCGCTTGGATCTTCATAAGTATAGAAGGCTCGTTTGGCTGTCGGGTATCGCGTGATAAAAACAAAATCTGATTTAAGATTTTTCTTGGTATATTCGCAAATCTGTCTTTCGTCTTCCGGAGACATGTCATTTACATCGTCGATTTTACGATTAAATTCTTTTTCAATAATCGCTTGCGCTTCCGCAAGAGTAAAGATTGGAATCTCTATCGGCACTTCCGGTATTGATGTATTAAAACGCGCAAACATATCTTTATGCAAGTCTGCTACCATATTCACTGTATCGCGAATTGCGTTTTCAAGAACTTTCATTGGGTCTCGTTCATTTTCAATAAACCCCATCTCAAAATCGAGACAAGTAGCTTCACTCAAGTGTCTGGTCGTAGCGCTTTTTTCAGCTCTGAAAATCTTGGCGACAGTAAAAGCCCGCTCAAAGGGACCAACCATTATTTGCTTGTAAAACTGCGGACTAGTAGCCAGATACGCTGTTTGTTCATAATAATATTCCACCTTAAATGCGGCAGCTCCACCCTCAGCATCACCGCCAACTAATGCGGGAGCGACAAACTCTGTAAAATTTTGCGTACGCAAAGAATTCCTATATGCATCTAAAATTGCTCCCTGCATCGTAAAAATATCCCTTGCCCGCTCGGTGCGGAGCGTAAGCGGTAGATAGTCTAAATATGTATCAAAGTTTAGTTCGGCATCTAGGGCAAACGGTAGCTCTTGCGCACGACTTAGTACTTCAACACCTGTCACCTCTAGCTCTATATCACCATTTAAGACATCTGCTTTTATATTTTTCTCCGGACGCTTGTTAACAATACCGGTAACTTTCAAAACCCACTCTGGACGAATTTCTTTTGCTTTTTCTATGGCTTCAGCCCGGCTCGGCAATGCCACACACTGCACTTTACCCGTCACATCCCGCATATCAAAAAAAACCATTTTGCCTTGGTCACGCCTGACATCCACCCATCCGGCAATAATCACTTCTTTGCCTACATTATCTTTTAAATCTTTGATATATACCCGATTTTTCATACTTGAAAATTATTAATAAACTTTTACTCCGATTTTTTCACGCACCTCATCCATTTTTTTTGAGGCAACTTTTTTTGCTGCTTCGCCCCCTTTCTTTAAGATTGAGAGAGCCGCTGGAATATCTTTTTCAAATTCTTTTCTTCGTTCTCGTAGCGGTGCAACAAACTTCTCTAAATCTTCTACTAACAACTCTTTCAATTCTTTATACTTGCCTGTTTTTTCTTCGTAAATTTTCTTCACTTCACTTTCGGGTCGAATAAGTTTATGAATAGCGTAAACATTTTTTGGAATTCCTTCACCTGAATCTGTAACTATACTCATCACGCATTTCTTTATTTCTTCGTATTCGGCAAAAAGCGGAATAGTGTTGTTGTAGCTTTTAGACATTTTGCGTCCGTCAGTTCCCGGTACTACTGCCACGTCTTTTAGAATCATAACTTCCGGTAATTTGAAAGTCTGGCCTCCTTCGCCATAAACATTGTTGAATTTAAGCGCTACATCGCGGGCAATTTCTACATGTTGTTTTTGGTCAGCTCCGACTGGAACTATGTCTGGATTATAAAGCAAAATATCAGCAGCCATAAGCATCGGATAATTAAAAGTACCTACATCAATTTCTTTATTTTTCGCTTCCGCATCTTTGAAAGCATGCGCTCTCATTAAATACGGCATCGTAGTGATAGTATCAAAAATCCAAGTAAGCTCGGTATGTTCAGAAATATCGGATTGCTTGAAAAGCGTCACTTTTTTAGGATCCAGGCCTATTGCCAGAAAATCAAGCAAGACTTCGACAATATTCTCCCGCATTTCCTGTGGTTTTCTTAAGGAGTGCAGAGCATGGTAGTCAACTATTATAATATAGCCCTCGTACTCTTCCTGTAGGTCCACAAATTGCTTCATCGCGCCAAAATAGTTGCCTATATGCGGCTTTCCTGAAGGTTGAACCCCTGATACGAACACCTTTTTTGACCCAGTTGACATAGTAATATATTATCATATTTCTCCACATTTTAATAACATCATTACCCACTTTGTAATTTTGACAATTGTTCCAGTGAGGTAGAGAATGACCTTATGGCAAAGCTAACGAAAGATTATATGAAAAAGAGTTCGAATGTCCGCATTCCGCCCCAAAGCATCCCTTCGGAACAGGCAGTCCTTGGGTCCATAATGCTTCGCAAGGATGCAATGCATGAAGTGGAAGATATGGTAAGTCCGGATTCTTTTTATGTTGAAAAAAATAAAATAATTTTTCAGGCGATGCTGGACTTGTCTGTAAAAAATGAACCGATAGATATGTTGTCTCTATCTACCAAGCTAGGTGAAAGAAAACACCTGGAAAGAATCGGGGGCAACCAATATCTGGCTGAAATCGTAAACACTGTCCCCTCTTCTACCAACGTCAAACATTATGCAGATATTGTACAAAAAAAATATGTGCTACGAAGCCTGATAGAAGCGGCAGACTATGTTTCTGAACTGGCATTTGAAGAAGGCGACGACCACATGGATGATATATTGGATATGGCGGAGAAAAAAATCTTCAGCGTAGTCTCTTCTCCGAAAAATCAAAAATATGTAAACTTAAAAGATGCCTTGCCGGAGGCCTACGAACGTCTGGAAAAATTGCACGAGAACAAAGGTATGCTCCGCGGACTTCCAACCGGATTTAAAGATTTAGATTTGAGACTTTCAGGCTTACAAAAATCTGATTTAATTATCATCGCAGCGCGGCCAAGTATGGGTAAGACTACCCTGGCTCTTGATATCGCCCGTATGGCGGCAACAACTCACGAAAAATCAGTCGTGATATTCTCATTGGAAATGTCTTCACAGCAACTGGTAGATAGAATGCTGGCCGCTGAATCACGGGTAAATGCCTGGAATTTGCGCACCGGGCTTTTATCATCTGACCGAGAATTTTCCCAACTTCGCGATTCGCTGGATAAATTGGCAAAAGCTAAAATATACATTGACGACCAACCTGGCAACACTATTGTTCGAATGAAAGCTCTTTCTCGCAGATTGAAAGCGGAAAAAGGCCTCGACCTTATCGTGGTTGACTATTTGCAGTTAATGACGACTTCTAAAAATTATGACTCAATGGTCAACCAAGTGACAGAAATTAGCAGGTCGCTTAAAAGTCTGGCCAAAGAGCTGGATGTGCCGGTTTTGGCGCTTTCTCAACTTTCTCGCGCAGTAGAGTCCAGGGGTGGTAAACCAAGACTCTCCGACCTGCGAGATTCCGGCTCTATAGAACAGGATGCCGACGTGGTGATGTTCATACATCGTGAAGATAGAGGCAAAGAGCAAATGGATAAAACAAACATTGCTGAGATATTAATCGAAAAACACAGAAACGGTCCAACCGGAAAAATCGAACTTTATTTTGACGAAAAGACTACAACATTCTTAAACCTTGAAAAGAGCAATATCAGCGAATTTTCTCCATCGAAAGTAAAGGGAGACTTGGATGAATTTTAAATATGTTAGAATGACAGGATGGATATAATAGATAAGCTAACTGAAATCTTTAAAGAATTTCCCGGCATCGGAGAGCGTCAAGCCAGACGTTTTGTTTATTTTTTGATGTCTAGAACTCCGGCTTACTCGGAAAATTTATCCGAATTAATTTTAGATTTAAAAAAAGAAGTGGCGCAATGCAAGGAATGTTTTAGATTTTTTATTCTAAATAAAGGGAAAGAAAAGCTGTGTGATATTTGCTCCAGTCCTAATGTTGACTTATCCACCCTGATGATTGTGGAAAAAGATTCTGATTTAGAATCCATAAGAAAAAGTATGGTTTATCACGGTAAATACTTTATCCTGGGTGGATTGGTGCCGATAGTTGAAAAAAATACCAAAAGCCGGGTCCGGATTGAAGAATTACAGGAGAGAATGAAAAAAGAAACTGGGCAATTAAAAGAAGTAATTTTAGCCTTTTCCTTAAATCCTCAGGGTGACCACACAGACTCTTATGTGCGAGAACAAATAAAAGACATTGCAGGAACACAGAATATTAAAATTTCTTCCCTCGGCAAAGGCCTTTCTACCGGTACCGAACTAGAGTATTCAGACAACGACACTCTCAAAAATGCCCTAAAGAATAGGCAATAGAAATACACAGGCGTTGCCTGTGTATTTTAGATTTTAGTGTGCTATAATTAAATCATGGCTTTAAGGAAACAATCTTTCGCTATCGATGGATACTACCATTTATATAATCGTGGCACCGAGAAAAGAATAATTTTTTTGGATAAACATGATTATGATTATTTTTTATTTCTAATGTATATTTGTAATACGGTAAAAAGTATTAAACTGAGGGATATTGGTAAGGTTTTCGATAGAGAAAAAACTATAATCAATGTTGGAGCTTATTGTTTAATGCCAAATCATTTTCATATCTTGGTTCGTGAAAAAATAGAGGGTGGAATTTCAAAATATATGCTTAAATTAATGACCGGCTATTCGATGTATTTCAATAAAAAATATAAGCGTACAGGAAAACTATACGAAGGTGTATTTAAATCAAGTTATATAGGTAAAGATAATTATTTAAAATATATTTATTCATATATACATTTAAATCCAGCAAAGCTAATAGATAAAAATTGGAGAGAAAATAAAAACAGAAACACTGCCCGTTTATTGGAATATGTTTTCTCTTATCCATATTCAAGCATCAAGGAATATAAAGACGGTGAATTCCATATAATAAACCCAGCGTCATTCCCTGCGTACTTCAAAAAACCAATTGATCATAAAAAAGAACTATTTGGGTGGTTAAGTACGGGTACTGACTAGAGTACACAGGCAACGCCTGTGTACTCTACCTAGATAACCTAGATGTTTGTTAATATTCAGACAATGACACTCTAAAAAATGCATTTTGGTACTTTTTCGTCCATATATATAATTAATTTATTTTATCGAAATGATTTTAACTTTAAAAAATGGCTGACGGTGGCCGTTCCTGCGGAGGTAGCGGGACTTCTGTTTATATTTTACTACTAAAATTTTTCTGGCACGACCGATTTCTACAATTTCTGCAGCTACTTTTGCGCCGGTTATGTATGGCGTACCGATAGTGGTATTTTTGCCGTCATCTACAAGTAAAACTTTATCGAAAACTAGTTTATCCCCTTTCGTGTATTCCCCTTTTATTTTCTCAATAGAAACAACACTGCCCGCTGAGACTTTGTATTGTTTGCCACCTGTAAATATAACTGCAAATTCATCTGTGTTCGCTTTATTCATACTAGCCTTATATTATATGATATTTCACAAAAAGGCAAGTGTTTGCTATACTATCCGTATGCAACCAAAGGTTATGGAAAAGTATTTTTTCTTTGGGCTCTTATTGGCAACCCTTGTTTTCACCTTCTTTATTTTCCGTCCATTTTGGATCGTGCTGGTCTTGGGAGTTTCTTTTTCGATAGTGCTTTACCCTATATATGCATGGCTTCATAAAAATAAATTGCCAAACTGGCTTGCCGCACTTATAACTTTATTTTTCTTCATTATCGTGCTTTGCATTCCACTTTTCGGTGTCGGCTCTATAGTTTTCAATCAATCTCAAAATCTTTACCATGCTATCGTGAATAATCATGGGAACGCCGGACCGCTCATAAATTCAATCGGGAATAAAATTAATCAAGTCTTGCCCCGAGGTGTATCTTTTGATGTGAATGAAAAAGTTTCAACTTTTATTTCTTTTTTAACGGACAATGTAGCAAATATATTTAGTGCTACTATTACTGTTTTATTCTCATTTATATTATTACTCTTAAGCATTTTCTATTTTTTAAAAGATGGAGATAAATGGCGGGAAACTCTGCTTAAATTAAGTCCACTCTCGGGTACCGCTGATCAAAAAATATTAAGCAGGCTCTCCCAAACGATAAACGGGGTAATAAAAGGATATCTTTTGGTTGCTTTTATTCAAGGTACATTGATGGGTATTGGACTCACTATTTTTCATGTACCAAATCCAGCAATCTGGGCGGTAATAGCCGGAATAGCTTCAATCATCCCTCCTTTGGGCACTGCCGTAGTTTCTGTGCCTGCCGTGATTTTTCTTTTTGCTACGGGTCATACAGCTGAATCAATAGGTCTTTTGATTTGGGCTACATTGATAGTGGGAGCCGGAGATAATGTGCTAAACCCATATATTGTGGGACATAAAATAGATATTCCTCCGTTTTTAATTCTTTTTTCTGTCTTAGGCGGTATTTCCCTTCTCGGTCCGGTAGGAATTTTAATCGGTCCGCTTACTGTATCTCTACTTTATACTCTAACTGAAATATATCAAAACGAATTCAAATAGTAATGGCTTTAAAATTCTACAACACCCTAACCCGAGAAAAAGAAGTCTTCTCCCCTATTCACAAAGACAAGGTTCTATTTTATAGTTGTGGACCGACGGTTTACGACTATGCCCATATTGGCAACTTACGGTCTTTTGTTTTTGCAGATATTTTGCAAAAAACTTTAGAGTATTCCGGGTATAAAGTTAAACGTGTCATGAACATTACAGACATTGGACATCTTTCGAGCGACGCAGACTCAGGTGAAGACAAAATGACGAAAGGCTTGTTACGTGAGGGCAAAGAATTGAACCTAAAAAACATGCGGGAGCTGGCAGAATTTTATACAGAAAAATTTAAAGAAGATTTAGCCAAACTCAACATAAAAATACCCAGTCATATTTATTTCGCAAGTGATTATGTAAAAGAAGATATAGAACTTATACAAAAGTTGGAAGAAAAAGGATATACATATAAAACAAGTGACGGAATTTATTTTAATACTGCTAAAATGAATGATTATGGGGTCCTCTGGGGAGCAAGAAAAAGCCATGATGAAGGTCACGCCAGAATTGCTGAAAACCTAGAGAAAAAAAATCCGGAGGACTTTGCACTTTGGAAATTTAATTCACAAATCGGTTTTGAGTCTACTTGGGGGAAAGGTTTTCCCGGATGGCACATTGAGTGTTCAGCTATGGGAATAAAATTTTTAGGTGAACAATTCGATATTCACACCGGAGGCATTGACCTTATCCCTACCCACCATACAAACGAAATAGCTCAATCGGAATGTGCCACAGGTAAAAAGCCTTTTGTCAAATTTTGGATGCATAGCGAATTTGTCGATACTGGAAGTGAAAAAATGTCTAAATCAAAAAATAATTTCTTAAAATTAGAAAGTTTGGTTGAAAAAAATATAAGCCCGGAAACTTACCGTTTTTGGCTTTTGATGGCTAGTTACAGGACTAAGGTAAACTTCGTCTGGGAAGCCCTAGAAGGCGCTGAAATAGGCTTAAAAAGGCTTTATGGCCTATTTATGGAGTTGGGTGGTGGTACAGGAAAAGTGGACAAAGAATATCAAAAAAAATTCAAAGAATACGTACAAGATGACTTGGACACCCCGCGGGCGCTAGTGGTGCTTTGGGATTTAATAAAAGATGAAAATATTTCAAAAGCGGATAGAAAAGCAACCGTGCTTGATTTTGATAAAGTGTTAGGGCTTGGTTTTGAAAACATAAAGGAAGAAAAAGTTCCAGGTAAAGTACAAAAACTGGCAGAACAACGTGAACAAGCCCGCAAAAATAAAGATTTTAAAAAATCCGATGAACTAAGAAAAGAAATCAATGCTCTAGGCTACGAAGTGAAAGACACTTCTCGCGGACAAAAAGTTTCTAAAATTTAAACCGCCGGTTGTTGCTGAGTCATGCAGTGGATTGATCCACCTCCGTATATGATGTCGGTACAATCTATTCCAACGACTTTCCTATCAGGAAAACAATCTTGAATAATTTGTAACGCTCGGGCGTCGTTAGGGTCTTTAAAAGTTGATACCAAAACAACCGAATTCCCAATATAAAAATTTAAATATGATGCAGCGGCTTTTTCTGCCTGTCCATTTTTTGCCAAATTTTCTCCAGCTGCTTCCGAATGGACTGTGTGGCCAATATCGTACCTCATGTGAGGCATCGGCAACTTTACGACCTCAAAAGGTTTTCCATCTTGGTCGACGGCCTTTTTTAAAATTTCGTAATTATTTTTTAAAATTTCGTAATTTTTATCCGCTGGGTCATCTTCATAAGCAACAAGAATTTTATTTGGAGTTATAAATTTGGCAATGTCGTCAATGTGCCCATCGGTATGGTCATTGGTCAAGCCTTTCTCCAACCAGACGACGTTGTGCGCACCCAAGTAATCTGCTAAATATTTTTCTATTTGTTCTTTATTTAAATTGGGGTTACGGTTTGGATTAAGCAGGGTTTGCTTCGTAGTAAGCAAGCTACCCAATCCGTTCACGTCAATGGCACCACCTTCAAGCACCATATCAGCTTTAAATTTTTGCCCATCCGGATTTAAAATATCAAAAACCTTGTTATCTTTTAGTAAATCTGTGAAGTAAGGATTATCGGCTTTACCATATGCATTATAACCCCATTTCACCCAGCCGAGTTTTTTTTCTTGCCGATTAACTATAAAAAATGGCCCATAATCTCTAACCCACACATCTTGAAAAGCAACAAAATTAAAATTGATGTAGCTTAAATTAACTTGTGCCTCTTTCAGCAAGAGAGTAATTTTATTTTTCATTGAATCATCCAAAACTAAAAGTTCAACTTTCTCCGATTCATAAATTAATTTTATTATTTTTACTAGAACAGCCTCAGCACTCTGTATACGTCCAGGAAATGTAGTATCATCGTAAGGCCAAGCGAGCCAAATAGCCGAATGTTTTTCGCATTCTGCCGGCATAACGAAACCTAATTGTTTTGGAGTTTGACTGATAGTTTCTTTTGACATTTTTTTTGTACTTGTTTTGACATTTACTATTTTTTCTTTGCCAAAGCTTTTTTGGTATCTTTATAGTGTGCGACATTTTTCAGTTTCTTTGATTTTTCCACAAATTTACTTGTCAATAATGATTTGTATGTATCGGGTCGGCGATTGCGCATAAAACCCCATCCGTCGGAAATAAATTTATTCAGTGCCAAATTTACCTTCACGATAAGTACTTCTTCTTTAGTTTTGCTTGCCCTTTTGATAACTTTACCAAAAGCGTCAGAAACAAAAGACTGCCCCCAAAATTGGCTCTTGTCTTCCTTGCCCACGCGGTTAACGGCTGCTACTGTGACACTGTTTGCGATACCATGCCCCCTCATAGAAGTCTCCCAGGCGTTTTGCCAATGTCCTTCCGGAGGCACGTAGCCTATGATGTCCGCGATAGCCGTGGGATAAAAAATTATCTCCGCGCCGGCAAGCTTCACTGCGCGAGCGGCTTCTGGAAACCATTGGTCGTAACAAATAAGCACGGCAAAAGTGCCGAACTTGGTTTTAAAAATTTTATAGCCTTGTTCTCCTTCTTCAAAATAATCTTTTTCATAAAAACCCGGGTCATGTGGAATGTGAATTTTATGATACTTGCCAAGCATCTTGCCCTTCTCATCAAAGACTACAGCGGTATTGTAGTACTTGCCATTTTTTTGTTTTTCAAAAATAGGTACGATGATAACCACACCTAGCTCTTTTGCCAGTTTGCGCATCATTTCTGTTGTAGGCCCCGGAATGGTTTCGGCATATTTATTTTTAGACTCACCTCGGCGCTGTGGAAAATAAGGCGTCTGAAAAAGTTCTTGCAGACAGACAATCTGCGCGCCTTTTTTTGCGGCTTGGCGGATCATTTTTTGCGTTTTTTTCACATTCGCTCTGATGTCTTTCGAAACCCTGCTTTGAACCAGTCCGATAGTGACAAACTTATTTTTCATGGTTTTATTCTATCAAAACAACCATTTGATAGCAAAGCCTATTTAACTAAAAAATAAGGCGGTACGTTTTAACGATACCGCCTTTTACCTCTTTTTCTTTTCTTTTTTGTTTTTTGTGTATTTTTTTTCTCCCACTTCTTGAGCAGGAGAATTGCTATGACGCTGAAAACCAGCGCCCAGCCCTTAGGAAGCTCACAAAACTCCCTAAGAAAAAGGTAGATTGAGGTGAACTCCAAAAAAGTTTGCATTACCTTTTCTGGAGACGGAGACATCTTAGGGACAAAACCCCCAAGAGAAAACCTCCCATACCAAAGCCATAGCAATATGACCATTGGCAACCTCCTTTCAAGTTAAAAGTTAAAGAACAAAAGTTTTAGAGAAAGTTTAAATAAAAAAACTCCTTAAAAAACCTTCTCGCCGACTGTGCGCCTCTTGGTGCAAGTCAGAAAGTTTTTTAAGGAGTCTTTCTAATACTCCGTACAAGTCTTAACTTGTACACAAGTATTATAGCAGTAAGAAATTTAATTGTCAATATTTTTAGAAAAAACTCTCTTCCGATATAAAATAATGAGAAAAACTAAGTTGGCAAGTAGTAGGTAAACGCTAAATGAGTAGATTGGAAAAATCCAATTTTTTATAATCAGTAAAGCTAAAATGTTATTGAAGGCACTGGCAAAATAAAGAATGCCTGTTTCAGTCTCCGGGAATTTCCATCCTTTTATATAAGTAGGTATAAAGGCAAAAAGGTCGCTCAGTATGGCAAAAAGAACAGAGATGGCTAAGTTGTGAGTAAGAGCATAAAGCACCAAGGCAAGTATTGAAAATATTCCACATATCACATCAAATGTAGTTATTTTCCAAATAAAATTTCTTTTAAAAAATAAAACCACGACTACTACAAATGGACCAAAGCCGGCGCTAAATACCGGTATGACAGAAAGACCTGCTCCAGCTTTGAGCTGAAAAAATACTCCTATCAGCGGGCCAAGCATCCACAAAAACCAAGAAACTATATTCGGCCTGGTCTGTCCATAAAAAATATCTTTAAAGTAAAAGAAGTATCCTGCCAAAATAACAGGTATTGCTAAGAAAATAATGTAGCTAGGTAGCATATTGTGTTAGACTCCTTCTTTTTTGAGTTGTTCTATGAGCTCGCGAGATTTGCGGGAAATTCTTGGCGGTAGTTTTATATTCAATTTTATCAATAAATCTCCGCGTTTATTTTTACCGTTAGGCACACCTTTGCCACGCACCCGGAGAATTTCATTTATCGACACGCCTTCCGGAATAGTAACTTCGATATCTCCATCCAGAGTTTGTATGGGATATTTAGTACCCAAAAGCGCGTCAGAAAGTTTCAAATTTAAATTCATTGTCAAATCATTACCATCACGCTTAAATACCGGATGGGGTACGACGTTTATTTTTATATAAAGATCACCTGTGGTACCCTTAGTGACAGCTTCTCCAAAACCGGTCATGCGAATCATTTCACCGTCCCGTATTCCGGCCGGAATATTAATCGCGATCTCTTCTTCGCGACGCACTACTCCCTTACCTTTGCATTTGTCACATACTTCTTTCGGCACTTCACCTGAACCATAACATTCCTCACAGATTTTCGTGTTGGAAATAACACCCAAAAAAGATTTTCGGGTCTCATGTATTTTGCCCTGGCCGTTGCATTTTTTACAAGTCTCCATTTTTGTTCCGGGCTTAGCACCGGAGCCATTGCACGTGAGACACGCGGAAATTTTAGTAATTAAAATTTTTCTATTAATACCGAAAATAGAATCCGAAAAAGATATTTGTATTTCAGTTGAAATATCCCGACCACGTCTCGCTTCCCTTCTGCCACCACCCATGCCACCGGTAAAAAAATCACTGAAGATGTCATTCAAATTTCCAAAATCAAAGTCTGCGCTGCCATTTTGAAAACCACTGAAGTCAAAACCTCCAAAACCACCTTCCTGGTGTCCTTGATGAGAATGGCCACCCATATTCTCATATTGAGAACCATATTGGTCGTATTTAGAGCGCTTATCGTCATCTGAGAGTGTCTGGTATGCCTCGTTCACTTGCTTAAATTTTGCCTCGTTGCCTTCTTTTTTGTCAGGGTGATATTTGTGCGCCAACTTATAAAAAGCCTTCTTGATTTCTTCTTTAGAAGCGCTTTTATTTACGCCCAATATGTTGTAATAGTCTTTATTCATAAGGTTATACGGCTATTATATCATAATTTAATATAAAATCAAAATAAATTTATTTTATGCCATTAAATTAATCATAGTCTCTTCCATCTTAAGAGATAAATTATGCCCACCATCAAATTCAACAATTTTAATATTTTTTGAATGTAAAAATTCAACTGCTTCATCATCACAAAAGAATTTATCTTGCTTACCCCGTATAACCACTATTTTGTCTTTAACAAGATTGTCTAAAGTAATAGAAAAATCAATACTGAGTAAATTTATACATTTTACTAATTCCAAAATATATTTAATTGGATCTGTTGTAAATTTTTGCCTTTTCCAGAATAAACCTTCTGCCTTTAGATATTTTAGCCACCGCACGAACCAAATGAAAAAATTCTTTTTTGGTAAAGGTGGATTAATCAAAATAATTCTACCTTTAATTTTGTCGACATCCCGTAAAGCAATCATTGCACCTAAACTCACACCAATTAAATAATCAGCATTAAGATCTGTTTCATTCAACTTCCCAAAACGTATATAAAAATCTTTATATACTTGAAATAATTTAATCGAAGTCACCCAACCTGGAAGGAGTAGAACTTTTTTCATTAAAGTAATTATTCAAGATTTAGAAATTATTCAAAAGATAGTTGAACTCCAAGTTTATCAGAAAGTTGTTTTATCCATTTTTCATGCCTAGTCAATTGGACAGAAACTGCATGATATTCTGTACCTAAAATTTCCATAGATTTTGCCATCTTGTCAGTCGCAACTAAAAGTCCTTGTAAAAGCTCTCGTGAAGCAGAAACATCCTCGCGTATTTCTTTTACGTCTTGCTTTGTGGCCAAAAGTGAAACTAACTTTTCTATATCTTTATCTTCCAACATGAGTGTATTATATCATAGGCTCGGCTTCCTGTGAAGCTTTTGTTTTAAGATTTTCTATATTTGTATCACTTGATTCTTCTTCGTTGTCATCATCTCCGCTCCCCTCTTTATTTTTTTCGCCTGCTTCTCTGGCTTTTCTTTTGGTTTTGCCTTTAATAATAGCTTTCTCTTCAGTGCTTCTGATAATCGTGGCTTCTTCTTGTGCAATAAGCTTGGCCGCATCATCTCTTGATATTGAATATTTTCGGTGCGAGGCTGCCACGATTTCTTCTCTGTAGGATTTGTGGGTAGGAGCTAGCACGCGTAGTGTCTCTGCGGAAAATGGGTCGTAGGACTCTCCGTCAATTGTCATTTTTATATAAAACTCTCCTACGGCCAGGTTGATCATATCCTTTACATCAAAGAGCGGCGCAAACTCCGGTTTCATTTTTACGGCATCTTCCCCTGAAATACGAAATGTAATAATGCTTCCGCAATTTCCGAGCACGGCTTTGTGCACTTGTGGAATAATCTGCCCCACATACTGATGCGCCATGGTGAGATTGAGTCCGTATTTTCTCGCCTCAGATAAAATATTTTCGAAGGTCTGAGTCACAACGTTTTGAAACTCGTCAACGTAAAGGTAGAAATCCGTACGGGCGCTCTCCGGCATAGAAGCACGCTCCATGCCGGCTTGTTTTATTTTTGTTAAAAACATTGAACCCAGGAATGATGAATTTTCCTCGCCCAGACGACCTTTGGAAAGATTAATAAGGATTATCTTGCCCTCGTTCATTAGTTTACTTATGTCTATCTTGTTTTGTTTTTGACCAAAGATGTTGCGAAGCAATGGGTCAGAGAGAAACTGCCCCAATTTATTTACAAGTGGAATAATTGCATCCGTATCGAATTTTTCCGACCAGTCGGCGAATTCAATAGCGAAGAATCTTTTTACCATGTCGTCAGTTATATACTCCACTACTTTCTGTCTATAGTTTCTGTCAGTCAACATTGAAATCATCCCCCGCATGGTAGCGTGCGGATAGTCCAAAAGCGCCAAACAAGTAAAACGAAAAACGTGTTCCAGCCTCGGTGTCCAGTTTGCCCCGAACTGTTTCTGGAAGACTTCAATCAAGCCCTGAGTCAGTTGAAATTTAAATAGCGGGTCAACATTCGCCAGTGGGTTGAAAGATGCCGGAAAATCAACATCCGGCGGGTCTATGAGACAAACATCCTCTATGCGCTCTTTGGGTATATAGTCGAGAATTGCATCAACAACGTCACCGTGCGGGTCTATCAAACATAAGCCGTGATTATAGGATATATCTTGACGTAAAAAAAGTTCCAACAATTTTGTCTTGCCGACACCGGACTTTCCGACTATATAAAGATGCCGGCGACGGTCTATTCTTTTTATGCCGAAAACAAATTTCTTTTCTTCTAAAGAGGCCACATAATTCGTCCGCCCAATAAAAGAAACCTCTTCGGAATCAACGTTGCCAAAGACGGGTAGCTCTGGTGGAGGCGGAGCATATTTTATTATTTGAACTCGATTCGGCTTGGGCATATTAAGTATATTTTAACATGAATTTGTAAGAAAAAGGTTCAGCATATTTTTCCAAAATATTTCTCTCGTAAAAATCCAATTTATCGTAACCAAGAATAAAATTCTTAACTACACTCCATTCTTCTCTCCCGGCGGGCTTGATATCTCTGAAAGAAAGTATGGTATCAATAATATCTAGAGCGCGAATCTGCGCATTGTGAGCAGCTTCAGTTTTGTTTGAATCCAGAAAAGTAAAAAGTCTTCCTATCTCTGGATATAAATTTGCCATGTAAAAAAGTGAATCCTTTTCCATACTTATTTCAAATCAATAAATTTATAAATAATCTCTGTAGCTTTTTTTGTTATTTCTTCATTATTTATTCCACGAGAACGATTACCGAAATTCGGCTTGATGTTTACCATTGAATCAAATTCCAGAACCCCGTCCTTATCTTCTTCAAATCTAATATTAAAACCCCAAATATCTTCAAATTTAGAGCCCGATGCAGTCAAAAACTCTGAGTCTTCAATGTGATAATCGCCACCCAGTGCAACCCGACTTTGTTCTATATCTACAGCCCCTTTTATCATTGTTCCGTACCAAAAATCCGCCAACTCCTTGACATCTTTTAGGCTAATTTTATGATCTAAAATTTTTATTTTTGCGTCCATATTTAGGACCATCTTACCATAAAATCTAGTAAACTTCCTGCTGGTAACACTTTTCACAATACACTATTTCCGGTCGGTCGGGGGCGTATGCGGTTTCAAATTCAATTGGACAAGGCTCATTGCCATGAATATGTTCTATGGTATTTTTATATTTTTTATTTAGAGAATGCAGACCGGCGCATTGGCATTTGCCATGCCAGAGCTTGAGAGGATTCCTCTGTCTTAGTCTCTTATAATGACGGCAGTTAGGACAATAACGCGGCAATGCTATATTATTATTTTTAAGAAATTCTAATTCTGATTTAATAATACGATAAGCCTTGGTGCATTGAGTCAATACTTCCCCGTTGTTTGAACAGGTAATAACTTCTTCAAGAATATTTTCTGTTACATCTTTAATATGGTCTGGTAAATCTTCACTTTTGGTAGTTGCCTGATAATCTTTCTCTAACGGGCATCTATACGCAAAACCTTTTTTAATAATTTCTTCTTTGGTTTTTGTAAAATGTTCCTGCGCAATGGTTTCATTATAAGCAAATGGGGATAATTCACTTGGAAAAAATTCCCCATATTTATAAATTAATCCTTTCTTATCTTTATAGGGCATAGTGTTCATGTGTTCTATGATTTTCGGAACAAGCTCAAAATATTCTTCCTTTGTATACTGTTTATTTAAAATACAATATTGTTTACCGCGCAATCCAACGCAACCAAAAAGATTTTTTGAGCTATAACACATGTATGTGTAGTAAGTTTTTAAACAACTATGCGTGAGTACGGAGAATAGTTGCTCTGAGGCTTGTATGCCAGCATCCACCCCCTCATACATCAGAGAAACTACTGCACCACCACCATACATGTCGTAACTATCTTTTACGTCCAAACTATGAATTATATACTTTGAATCCTCGACACCTCCGTAAATATCAAAACAATTCTTTGCATTTTTAGAATTCATGATATTGTCTCCAGTGGAATTTACAGACTTCATTAAATGCGCGTACCTATAAGGGAAATTAAGGGTAAATTCGTTAAAAGAATTTTTAAATTCGCAAAGTTTTTTATAACTGCCAAAATCCAATTCTTTTTTCTTTTGTTCATATTCTTCTTTTGAGTATTGCACATTTAAAATTGAGCGATTTTTATTGTTTAAATTGATACAGCCGATACAATCTTGTAAGTTATTGCAATATTTTAGAAAAAAGGAATTGAGAGATTCGTCAGCATCATAAGAAAAATAAACTTTATATAAGTCCGCGCTCATAGTATCCTCATAACACAGTTCGGAGTGAAGACAAACGTACATATCCATACAATCTTTCAGTCTGACTGCGCCATAAGAATAATGTGTTCGCTCAACATCAAAAGAAGCATACAGTAAATAACAATACTTACAATCTGCGTTGTGATTGCCGTAAGGACTGCCTAGGCAATTTGAATTTCCTAAATTTGAGAGTGGCGCAACTGAAAGAAGTTCTTTAAATTGTTCAAAAAACGGTCGGGAAAAATCGTAAGTTTTTCCATAATCCGTCGGCTCCCACTGGTCGCTCCACCATACATCGTGGTCATAGACTACAACATCAATCTCTGGATGAAACATTGTTATTGTTTGCTTGCCTGTTTTCGCGCAAGGTCGCTTGAAAAGTGAGCGTTCATTGCGCCAAGTCATACGACGAATTAGTCTGCATTCCGGACAAAAAGTCGGTGGTGGCACTTTTATTTTTTCGTAAAATCCAAAATCCTCCGACTCTATGGTAAAGTCTTTTTTGCAATTCTGACATATTATTTTTTTGTTTTTGTATTCCACTTTAGTTAAGTAAAGTAGGCTAGTAAACCTCTTGCTGATAACATTTCTCGCAGTAAACTATTTCCGGTCGGTCGGGAGCGTATCCTGTTTTGAACTCCTCTACACAGGACTTATCGCCGTGAAAATGCTCAACCGTATTTTTATATACTCCGGTATTATCTTTTTCTCCGCTACAAGTGCAAGACCTTTTGTGCAAAAACAATTTGAGCCTATCGCTTATTCTCCGCTCATGCCTGCACTCATTGCACATTCGCGGAATCGGAAGCTTTTCTTTCTTGTAAAAAAGAAGCTCGTTTTCCAAAATTCTATAAGGCTTTTTGCAATTTTGACATTCAATAATCTCTTTGAGAATCTGATCTGTGGCATCATCAATAGAGTCCGGAAGTTCTGAAGCTTTTTGGGTAATAGCATATTCTCCTCTCTCAACTTCTACCCATCCATAGTTTTTCTCCATAGCCTCTTCCTTGCTGAGAGGAAAATGCTGGGTAGCCAATGTGTTGTTATATCCAAAAGGAGAAAATTCCAACGGAAAAAATTCTCCGTATTTATATATTGAATCTTGGGAATCCGTATACGGCATTTTATCCATATGTTTTCTGATTCTTGCAGTAAGTTCAAGATACTCCTCTTTTGTGTATTGCTTGTTAAAAATACAGTATTGCTTTTTCTTGAGCCCCACACAGCCAAAGCAATCCGAACAGCTGAAAAGATGCACAGAGTATTCATTATTTTTGCAAGCGGGCCAGCAGTTTCTGGAAAATTTATTATTATAAGAACTTTCACCACATTCTATAACTTCATAACACAGCTCGGTGTTTTCTCCCCAATTTGATGTGTCATAGTTGTCCTTGTTGCTTGGTACTTGCATATACTGGCAGTAACGCATATTTTCGCCTTCTCTCACTAAATAACTATCATTTACATTTCTACTGTCAGTGACGTATGACCCAGTCGAATTTAAATTTCTCACCCCTTGTTGATGCCTTGTTATTTGAGTTTTCCAAAATTCTCTGGTTTTTTCACGAGCTTTTTCTATGCCCGTAGTAGTATCCAAATTCATTTCTTTTAATTTCTCGAAATATTTTTCCTTAGTATACTGTTTGTTGTAAATGCAATAGGATTTTTTACGCAAATTTACGCATCCGAAGCAGTCATTGCACCCCAAGCAGTCTCTGGAAAACCACAAATTCCTGGAATCTGCTGACATTATTGTGTAGTAACACTGATAGCATTTCCGAATCCAAAAACATTCATAACACCTTTCGGACTCGTTCACGTGAGAATTATCAACGCAGTCTTTGGAATAATCTATGGCATTGCCGTACATAGAATCTTCTGAGTAACTCGAGTTGCATAAAAGATAACAATTTTTCAGCGCCGTAGCATTAAAAGCATAAGGACTGTTTACCATTCTTATAACATTATAGTTGTACATAAATATTTTTTTCTCCAGCTCCTGCTGCTGCTCGAAAAACGGCCTGCTAAAATCATAGTCCACTCCATAATCCATGGCATCCCACCCATCGCCCATCCACTCTTCGCGGGTAATTATTTTTCTACCACTTTCCGCAGGATAAGTGGAAAAAATCTCTTTGCCAGTCGTAGCGTCTTTTACTTTAAAAAGTTTTCGTTCATTTCGAAATGCCATCCTTCTTTGCGCTCGGCAGAGAGGGCAAAAAGTAGGCGGCGGAACTTTTATCTTTTCGTAAAAATTAAAATCTTCCGACTCTATGATAAAGTCAGTTTTGCAATTCTGGCAGTTTTTAATTTCACTTCGCATGTCATTCTAAAATTTTCCTTAGCACGTCTTCTGGGACTTCTCTAGGTTTGGCAGTAGGTCCTGAGCCAGTCGAAGGATTTGTAGCTTCTTCATCTTTTTTAACCTCCGTTTTTTCAGTTTTTTCCCTAAAAGTTTCTTTAGAAACTTCGGGCGACCCAGCTTCGCTGGATTTAGCCAAAATTAAATCTTTTAATTCATTCATCTTCTCGGCGCTAGCCGCGCGATCCTTCGAAACTGTATTCTCTTTAGTAGCTTCTTTAATTTTATTTTTCAGAGAATCAAGAGAAACTGGCTCGGGAGCTCTAGCCGGGGGCACACCTACCTTTGGTTCCGGTTCCTTGACGGGAGGAGTCGCAAAAGTTTTGTGTAAAATTTCTTTCAGAGCGAAATTTTCTTCCCGAACTTTTTTTGGAGCTGGAGTACTTTCTCTCGGCTGTAGCACTTTGGGCGGAACTATATCAAATGCTTTTTTTGGGGGTAAAGGAATTTTGGAAGACGAGCCTTCCCTATGCTCAATGGGCTTATCCACTCTCTCGGGATATCTCTCGTCTTCTTCAATTTTCCTATCATTTGACTTGAATTCTATACCTAAATCAGACAACGGTTTGAAAAATTTTGTTTCATCTTGTTTAACTTGATTTACTGAGTCTTTATTCGGTTTTATCTCTCCGGATTTTATTCTGGCAATACAATCTTTGCAGTAAACCGGCCGGCCCGGCTCCGGTTTGAAAGGTACCGTAGTTGCTTTTCCGCAATATGAACAAATAGCCGGGAATTTTTCCAAAGCTCCACTTCCGGTATCAGTATCATTACCAAGCGACATGCCACTCCAGTTATTTATTTCTCTCTCGACGACTTCTTTGGAACGACAGTAAAGGTCCCGGGAAGACCTGATGACTTCTTCTTCAATCTCCTTGTTGCCGGACTTTACCATTTGTGGCAAAGTCTTGGCAGAAAAAGGACGCGAAGTAACCCCGTCTATCATCAGCTTTAAGTAAACTTTATAGTTCGGCAGATTTACTATATCTTGTGGAGTAAACTCCGGATCAAATTCTTTTTCCAAAAATTCAGCATCGTCTGAGCCTACCCGAAAAACTACCATCGTCCCCACGTTGCCGAAAACCGCATCGCGTACCGCGGTGCTTTTGTCGGAAACCAGCTGAGCCGTGTATTGGTGAGCCACCGTCAAGTTTAATCTGTATTTTCTGGCTTCTGACAAAATACCGGCAAACGCATCGGTAACGAAATTTTGGAATTCGTCGACATACAGGTAAAAATCCCTGCGCTCATCTTCCGGAATACGCACACGCTCCATAGCCGCAAGCTGAATCTTGGTAATAATCATACCTCCGAGGAGTGCCGAATTGTCCTCCCCGATGCGTCCTTTAGAAACATTCACCAGGAAAATTTTTCCCTCATTCATCATATCAAAAATATTTATTGTACTCTTGGACTGACCGACGACATTTCTGATGATGGAAGTGGAAAGAAACTGTCCGACTTTATTTTGAATAGGCGCGATAGCTTCATTTCTAAATTTATCCTGCCAGGCTTCGTATTCATGAATCCAGAAAGCCTTGATGACCGGGTCTTTTAAGTTAGAAATTATTTTCTGACGATAATCTTTGTCTACCAACATTCTGGGAATTCCGAGTAGCGTCGTACCCGGAGTGTCCAAAAGCGCCAAGATGCAATTGTTTAAAATATATTCCATTCGGGCGCTCCAGGCATTCGCCCAAATTTTTGTAAAAATTCCCATGAGCCCCGAAGCTACCAAGTGCTTATACTGCGGGTCAATCAATTCCAAGACATTAAAACCAATGTGGTAATCCGCATCAGCCGGATTGAAATAAATGACATCTTTCATCCGATGTGGTGGAATTGCCGAAAGCACTCCCTCGACATTTTCTCCGTGCGGGTCAACCAGACAAACTCCGTCACCGTTCTGGATATTCTGGATAATCATATTGAACATCAGCACAGATTTACCGGTACCAGACTTTCCAAGCAAGTAAACATGCTGACGCCTGTCCTTGCGTTTTATGCCAAAAAGGACATTTTTGTCGCGATAGGTAGTAAGTCCGAGATATGTAATTTCCTTATTTATGGGTATTTCTATCGGCTCCATATGGACAAATTATACATTAAAATTACTAAACTAAAAAGGCCTTTACATAAAAAAGAGAAACCGCCTGTGGAAGCGCGGCTTCTCACAGGCGGTTATTTGATGCAAAACACCCGCAGTGAACACTTTCCTAGAGAGCATATCTTCAAGATGTGTTCCCCGGACTGGAGCTTCATCCAGCCGATGTAAACAGCGCCTGATGTTACGCCAACTCCGAGCGGTGCTGGAGTCCCGTCAACAAAGGCACTAGTCGGACTGTAAGCGGTTACCGACGGAGCGAAATTTCCTGTCACATGGATCAAGGATGCGTCTTTCGACAATTCTGATTTCTCAACAGGACCCTCCTGACATCCGCAACTTTTTTCTTGCGCCAAAGCGATATGCGTGGCGATCAAAAAAATGGGAAGCAGAAGCGCGAGCATGTATTTTTTCATGGTTCCTTTTCTCCAATTTGAATAACAATTCGTCTGTGATTTTTCAAGTCGCAGATATATTCCGGCACGCTGCCGGACCAGTGACAAGAGCATTCTTGTCTATCTGTTTGAGATTATGACAGATTTTGATTATTTGTCAATTATAAAAATTAGTCACCCAAACTAAAAAGCCCACCAATTTCTCAAATAACCTTTTAGTTTCCAAAACTATTGTTGTTTTATTTCTAAAGACTTCACAATGCCTGTCATTTCATCAAGCATAGAATTCAGTTCGGCACTTCCTTTTACCGGAAAACTATTCTCGTCTTTGGAATTGTAGGCCATAGTCACTACAAAGCCCAGTGCTTCGTTTGGTTTATTATAATAATTAAAGTAGCTTTTATTTTTGTCTGTTATATAAGAAAAATACCACACAGTCGAACCATTGGTAGGTACAGTACACCAAGGCGTATCTTTGCTGTTATCTTGAGGACCGACATATAAGTCTACACGAGGATGGTCTATGATTGCAGGATAAGTTTCCGAGATGCCACAGATTGTAGTAGGTTGTTCTTTGATGACAGCATCCACACTCGGTGCTCCCATAGATATCTCTGCAAAACGACCTCCTTCAGCTCCACTAGCTTGGCTCGCTTGGGTGTTGATATAGAGAATATAATTGCCTTTGGTAATGTTCACCGCAGGTGGATTCGGCTCTACTTTAGGCGTCGTGACGCAATTTTCCTTATTGACACAAGTTCCATAATAGACAGTTCGATTCGCCTGCCTGGCAGTCCAGCCGTCGGGAATAGTGACTTTCATGAATTTATTTTCATATATTTGGATTTTCGGAGTTGGCAAGACTGGCTGCGGTAGCTGTACATTTTCATCATTATTAGTGCTTGGCAAAAGCGCTGCTGGCACAACCGCTTTTTTAGTAATTAAATAAAACCCTCCGACTATTACGATTAATATGCCAAGAACAAGTAAATTTTTATTTTTATCCATATTTATATTGTAACACCAACTACTAAAAAGTCCCTAATGGGACTTTTTAGTAGTTTTCTTTTTCCCTCGGCCGTCGGCCTTTGGGCGAGGCTTTTTCTTTTTTGGCACAGGTAGAGATTTAGCAATATTTAAAAGTATGTCCGGAAGATTTTTTATTTGTGAGAGCTGGACTTCTTCCACAACATAGTGCTTTTTAGAGCCCGGATACGCCTCGTCTTTTTCGCATATATCTTCCAGTTCCCTGGACTCCGGCAATATTTTTACATACAGCTGGTCATCACAAACCAGAGCGACGACTTTGCCGTCAGCATAAAGAGCATATTCGCCAAACATCGCCCGCACGGCAAACCCGCCTCGCGTCGGCGAGCCCTTGCGAGTCGAGGCGGGCCGCTTCGGTTCCCCTAGCTTTTCCAATATAAATTCTACTGTTTCTTTTTGGGTGGACATGATTATAAATTAAATTTAAATATGTGGATAACTTTGACTTTCTATTAAAAAAGATATATACTCTATTTGTCTTAGGGTTTTATCCATAAAACTTTAAGGGTATTACATCCAAGGGTAGCCCTCCGCAAGGAGGGCTACTTTGTTTTTAAGCCCTAGTTCTATGCTTTAGATCTCTACCCCAAACATCTTCTTGTATTTCTAAAACATCAAAATAACCATCTCCACCTGTTCTAAGCTCTTGAGATATATTATTTTTAGAGGAAAATATAAAAACTTTTTTCCCACCATTGCGTAAATAATTCACCAACGCAAGAAAATCAGAATCACCGGTGAAAAAAATTGCTGTGTCGTATTTTTTGAAAAAATGTATAACATCTATCGTCATCTCGACATCCATATTGCCTTTTTCTTGAATCGAATCTCC
>OBEQ012472008.1_pt1 | contig 58341 bp, 55 predicted proteins | sample 1670901 | NCBI WGS metagenome assembly OBEQ01 (sample SAMEA104232315, study PRJEB22302) | groundwater metagenome | biome: forest; feature: aquifer; material: groundwater | place: USA | collected 2011-08-07 | depth 5.4 m
GGCCGCGGGCGTGGGGGGTCTGGGGCCTCTTGGGGCGGGTGGGGCCGCGCGGCGCGCCGGCGGGGAGCCGATTGAGGCGGGGTAGCTCGCCGATGCCCCGCGGATGCCTGTTTGTGTGCCCAAGTCTTCGGCACACGGCGGATGTTATCCGGTGCCTTGAACGACGAGTGATCGGACGATTGCTAGGTGCAGTCTTCTCCGCGGGCGAGCCTCCGGCTTGGTACCTATACGTTTCCTCCGACATGGCCCGCAATCCCGATGAGGGCGCAGTTTGTGCGACCCTGCTTGATGTGTTCGAACATCGCGCGGTCTGCCAGCTTGACGTTCTCCCGTGCGCGACGCTGCACTTAGCGCTCGTGGGGTCGCTCCCCCTGATCGGGAAGAGCCTGCGCGTGCTGGAGACCAACAGCGTGGCCAGCAACCGCTGGCATTCAGGCACCTAGCTCCCCATGTCACGATGGGGCTGTCGGATCCGGCGGCGTGCCGCCGCCCATTCTTGGCAAGCGAGGTTTCCACGCTGTGATAGGAGGGAGACTTCGTCCAAGTACCTTACGGGCGAGCACGCTGTACTCGATCAATCTGGGGCTCGAGGTATCGGCCCGGTCCATCTCTGTGGGGGCCAAGCACCTCAATGAGACCAACTGTGCGCACCCGGGGATCAATACCATCGCTCTCCGACGTCCTTGGGCGTGAACTCGCAGCGTTCGACGGTTCTGAGGAGTTGCGCCTCCAAGCAGTTGGGCAACTCCGAGCCGAAACCTGGATCGCAGTGCTCTCCGTCATCGTAGAAACCGAGGGCCCCGCGCAAGCTGCACAGAGCCTTGAGGCGCTGGTCCAGGCGGACACGCTCCTCGTCATGCTCGCACTGGGATGGACGCCGGACCCAATCGCATCTCGCGCGCGGTCGCACTGAACAGACCGGCGCGGGAACTCCATCAACGACTTGTCCGAGCCTTAGGGCGGTGGCTCCGGAGAAAGCCCAGCACTCCAGACCATAGCATTCGGGCTATCGAAGCAACCTACCGGGAGACCCTCACCCGGATTCTACGAGGCGCATCAGGAGGCACCCTCACGCAGCTCTTGGCGATCCACTATGCCTTGCGGCGCACGATTGTGCAGTCCGCCCTTACGCTCATCGAAACGAGCACCGTCCCCTACCACCGTGGAGCTCACACGCGCGTGAATCCACCGGACCCGCCCACCGAGAGTGAAGGAGAGAGGACTGTGTCACCTCCCGCTCGCCCCCCGCTCGACCCTTCCCGCTGAGCCACCCAGGCAATCCGTCAGCGAACAGAGACCCCCTCCGTCAGGTGCCCTTCCCACCCCTAGTTGCGAATCGGGTCCGGCCACCGTATAATGGGCTCAACATTTCATTCGATCGTAACGATGGTAAGTAGATCCGATGCCCTACCTGCAGGAGGTTCTCTGGCTATGGACCGACACCCGGTGCGACGACGTGGGACGCTTCCCTCAAAGGGCCGCGCCCTCAAGCGCGCCCACACCAGCGCTCGCATTCCGCGGTCGCTGCACGCCAAGCTGAAAGTCTACGCGATCGAGCAAGGGAAGTCGGTCTCTGAGATCGTTCGGGGTCTCCTCGATGAGTACGCACGCGATGCCCGGCGGCGCCTAGTGCGTGGAGAGGCCCGCAACGATGAGCTACGACGTGAGCCCCCTACCGGCGGGTGGGTGTTCGTGACGACCTGGCACGGCAGCGAAGAGTGGGCGCGGCGGATCAAGAGCCTGGTCGCCCTCGATGGGACCACGATCGCGTCCGTCCTCGAGCAGCGGCTTCTGCGGAAGCTCGGGCGGTTTACTCCGAAAGTTCTGGGCCGTACCCTCTCGTAGGTCCCGCTCGCGCGGCTTGACAGTCGCGCGTCTCCCCGCTATGGTAGGGCCACCATGGGACGACAACATATCAGTTTGTTGTTTTCGGGGATCGTCGCGACTGGGCTCCTCACAATGGCCGGGGCCGCCGGGTCGTCGCTGGCAGTCGCAGGCGAACCCCCAGCCACGATCACGTTGCGCGCGACGGATGGGGTCCGCCACGTCCTCGCCGTCCAGCAAGGGTTCACACTGTTCATCGTCTTCAACGTCCCGATCGAGTTCGTCGCGATCGGGGACGAGCAACTCCTCGCCATTGCCGTGCGGGCCACCAGTGGTGTCATCGCCCTCAAAGCAACCCAACGCACGGGGCGGACCAACCTCCACGTCCACGCGGGCGGCATGCTCACCGTCTTCGAGATCCGCATCAGTGGCGGCGGGCGGTCAGCGGACGTGGTGCACGTCACGATGGAGGGGGGTCTCGGCGCACTGTCGGCAGGACGCCCGGCCCCCGCGGCTATTCCCCTCCCTGGGCCACCCGCCTCAAGTCCCTCTGCGCCCCCCTCGCCCCCGCGGACCGATCTCCCTGAGAGCACTCCCGCTGCCCCACCAACCCGAGCCGCTTTGGGTCGGACGTTCCTGAACCAAGAGGAAGTCTTCCAGGTGCAGGAACTGACCGAGAGCGGGATTCATGGCGCGTTTCAGGCATACCGAACGGCCGCGGGAATCGAAATCCGGTACTCGCTTACCAACTCGGGCAATACCTCGTGGAAGGTGTCGCTGTCGCGGGTGCTTGTTCGCGCGGATGGGCGGATCATCACCATACGTACGGCGCGACCGTCGGGAGAGGGTACCCCCGACCTGCTAACCGAGCGTGGCACGGTCACTGGATTGCTCGTCCTAGGGCAGCACGCCGACAACGTCGAGTTGCTCTTCCCCTTGTTTCCTCCGGCCCCAGAGTCGCATCGGCTCCCGCTCATCTTCACTGTCCAGTTCAGCGAGCTCATGACGTTGATAGAGGTGAACCCACGATGACGGGAGCGCTGGCACAGACGCATGATGCGCGCGATGATCGCAGCGAAGTGGATGGCGGATCCCAGCTGAGCCTCCACCGGAGACCCGCAGTAGGTCCGTCCCCCGATGACGGTCTCGCCGCGTTGCTTCGCATCCTTCCCCCTTGGATCCAGGACGCGATCACGGACTTCACCGGGGAGGACCTTGAGGAAGTGGCCCTTGACCTTGGTCGGCCGTTGAGCCTGCGGTCGCGCGTCCAGCAGCGATTTGTGATGCACGAAGTAGCCCGAGCCGATCTCCACTACATCATTCACCGAGTCCACGGGTTTCGCGAGGACAATCGGACGGGGATCGACCATACGGTCCATCGGATCGCCTGCATTCGCGACCGCCATGGCATCGTCGTTGGGTTAACTATCAGGATCGGCCGTGTGCTCGGGGGGAGCGCGGATGTCCTCCGCGATCTCCTCCTCACCAAACGGAGCCTCCTCTTCGTTGGCCCGCCAGGATCAGGCAAGACCACGATCCTGCGGGATGCGACGCGCATCCTGGCCGAGGCCTGGGGCGCTAGGGTCATTGTGGTCGACACGTCAAATGAGATCGGTGGCGATGGCCGGGTGCCTCACGCTGGGATCGGTCATGCCCGACGGGTCCAGGTCTCCGCTCCAGCCGACCAAGCCCGGATCCTCATGCAGACGCTAACCAACCACGGCCCCCAGGTGGTGGTCATCGACGAACTTGGGTTCCACATGGATGTCGGCGTCGCCCTCACGATTGCTCGACGTGGGGTCCAGATGCTAGCCACGGTTCACGGTCACATCCTCGACGATGTTGTCGCGAATCCCGACCTCGCGCCCTTGGTGGGCGGGATCGCCTTGACCGACGCGGTCCAGCGACGCCGCATCGCCAACCCCGCCTTCAGCTGTGCCGTCGAGGTCCGTGACCATCACACGATCGTCGTGCACACGGATATGGCGCGGAGCGTGGATGAACTGTGCGCGGGAAAGACTCCTTCAGCGGTGGACATCCGTATCTGGCCAACCCACACAGCTGCACCGCTGGACCCCAGGGGATCCGCGCGAGAGGCAGGGGCTGCTCCGCCCTGCCCTCGCCCGGCGATGAATTGATGTCAGTCGCGCGGAGGACCAGGATGCGCACCCGATGGCTCCTCTTGGGGGTGATTTGCCTGCTTGCCACCACCGCCAGCGCACTCACCCTCCCTCAGGAAGCCCCAGCCTTCGTCAGCATGGTACTCGATGAAGGCACAGAGATTGTTCGGAAGGATCCCCTCAATGTACTGGTCCTCCCGTGGACGCCTGAACAGCAGGCACACAGCACAGAGTGGGAAATTGCCACCGCCTGGGAGAACCTCGTCGATCGCATCGCCCAAGACTGGGTCGCCTCGGTCCTCGGCTGCTGGTTCTGTGTCCCCGGCGGGTGGCCCGTGCTCAACCTCCCATGCATTGAAGCAGCTCGCGAAGCGGTGCAGGCGCGGGTGCAGTCCCTATACGCGCCAGCGTATTGGGTCCAAGTGGAGACATCTTTGCGTCGACTGCCCTCGCTCTGGGCGCGCAGCCCGCATCCCGGTCAGGGGGCAGTCATCGCTTGCGTGGCGGGAGAATCCTCACCTCCCTACCAGAGCCTTCTGACCGATCCCTACTACCATCAACCGCCCCGGCCTCCCTACGCTTCAAGGCAGTCGTCCGCTGAGCCGCCAGGCGATCCAGTGAAGGAAGCGGCAAAAGAAGCGCTGCTCAGCGGTTGGCCAGCCCGCATCGACGGGTACCAGCGTATTGGCTACGTCGTGTTCTTCCGGGCCAAGGGCGACATTGTCGCACGCATCTTTGCCGCTCCGATCACGGGCGTGTGCGTGCAGTGCGTCGTGTTCTGGTGCTGGCCAGTGGTGAGGACCTGGACGGTCACGTTGCAAGTCCTCCTGCCTCGGGTCACTACCGACTGGCCAGCTGTGGCAGAAGGATACGGGATCCCAGGACTTAGGTAGGTCGAGTTCAGAGAGCACGCACACGAGACCAGGAGAAGCCCATCACGGTGAAGAGCGTCAGCGCGCTCGCGCCGATGACGGAGTCGATGGGGGGTGGTAGGTCGGCCTAACGTGGAGGAAGGCCAAAATGAATATCGGTGAGTACGTTCGCGAAACGATGAGCGTTGCAGCGTACGACGACCTGATCGACCGGCTCGATGCGGCAGTCAAGCAGGACCCCCTTGAGCCGGAAGACCCGGGAAGCGAGACATTAGCGCGCGTTGAAGAACACCTCCTCGGTGAAGTCGCCCGTATCCACCGGGCGATCCGTGCACAGGTGCGTGATCTGAACCCGCACTTGCGGGCGACGGTGCGTGAGCAAGGCCGGCATCTCGTCTACAGTAGAGTCCATCAAGATGGCGGATACGCCGTAATCGAGCGCCTTCCCATCGACGACGGGACTGAATTCGGGTGCTGGCGTGAACGGCCGATTACGCGGGTCTTCTGGCATGTGCCCGAGCGGCGGTGGCGATGCGGATGCCACGAGTTCGTCTGGCGAGGATCCTGCGAACATGTCGCCGTCCTCGCCACGTTGTGTCCGGCCGGAGATGTCCGCGTGCGGGACATCACCGTGCAGCCCGATGATCGGGTGTGTGGCTGCGGAGACTCTGAGTTCATCGGTGGGCTCTGTGCCGTCTGCCGCCACTTTGCCGAGCAACGGTGGGCAGCGCAGTGGCCCACGCGACGAATCGAGCACGCACCCGGTTCACGTGTGAGAGAGGCCTCTCCGCCAGTCCGATGGCACCGCAGAGGTGTCGCAGGAATGCGGGTCAGGCCTTCTCACGGAGCGACCTAAGGGATCACGCGGGGAGTCCACGCCGGATCCCAGCAAGGGGGACGTCAAGGGACGTCGAGCCACCACGCGTTCGCGAACGCACGATCTCCTGGGGAGGCATTTGCTCCCGTCGCCGCGTGAACCCCTGGCTCGCGCGGGGAACGCGGTAGACGGGCCGACCTCCACCCTGCCTCGCGCAGGGGTTCCGTGAGATGCGGGATCCTGCGCGGGGCAGGGAGCAAACGCCGTGCACGCTCACCACTGCAACGAGACTCACCTCTTCCGACCACGATGGCCTCCTGTGGGGAGCGCAGGTTTCGGCGATGCGTCCGGCTCTCGAACGATGAGATGATTGCACGCCGGCTCCGCGCGCTGGGCCTGCCTCCCCTCCACTCACGCGATACGTGCGCCAGAGAGTACGCTGGCCAGTCAGGTGCGCGACCCGGCAAAACGCCAACCCAGCGTGAATCCGCACGATCAACGTAATAGACCCCCTAAGCCCGAGGTGCATTCCTTGGTCCCCACCGCTGCGCCGCAACTCGAACCGAGGGAGTGTAGCCTCTTAGAGGATGTGTTTGCCCGCGGGGCGATTCCCGAGGAAATGCTAGACGATGCGCTCCGCAGGTCCCCTCCAGTGCGCGCGCGACTGGTGCAGGGAGGCTGGCTGGTCGCCGTACCCACGCCGGTGGGAGTGGCCTACGTACTGGGCGCGCGCGCAAAGGCCCTCTTCGGGATCCGCTCAACCTGGGTGACGCGCCCCGAACTTGCCGCCCGGCAACTGCTCCTCCGGCGGGTCGACGCAGTGCTCCGGAGTTGGCAGTGGCGGAGACTGGAACCAGGAGCGCTGAACTATCCTCGCTACCACCGGCCGGATGGCTGCCCGGCCTATCTCCTTGCGGACCCGCGCGGTCTACGCAGCCGGACGATCCGACGGATTCTCGATCGGCACCGCACAGAACTGTTGCGCGAAGGAGCCGTGCTACTTGTCATCAGCGCGACCTGGAAGCGGCTCCGTCGCCTTGCCGCTCGAAGCAACGGGCTACTTATAGTAGCACCACTACCAGGAACGGTATCGGCACCCCCGCAGTCGGACTAGAGTTCCGCAGTCGCCATGTTGCCGATCATGTATCCGAAGATGCCCGGCTCCACCACATTCGCCGTGAGATGCGCCAAGACGACGATCCCCCGTGGGATCGGGCAGCGCAGTACTTCCAACTCCTCGCACGAGTAGGGGCTGACAATGCGGCCCAAGACCGTTCCACCAGCCACCTCAGCGCCCAGCGTCGTCACCTCAGGGAGGAGTAGGCCTCCATGATGGGGACGGAGGGTCGAAATCTCACGTAGAACGATCTGGGGAGGTGGGGCCACTGGTTCTCCAGGAAGCATCTGCAGCGTCCGGAGGATGTTCGTCAAGCCCGCCAGCCCTCGGGACACAAAGTGCGCTTGGTCCACATCGCCTCCCCCGAGTTCGACGACGACCGATGGCGTACCGCGGGGGCGCGTGACGCTGACCGATGTTCCGGGTAAAGAGCCCTCAGGACGGTACAGCAACCGGGAGCCAAACGCGCGTGAAAGCGGTTCGGCGTTGATGATGTACACGTAGTCGACGGTCGGAAAAGCACCTCCCGCGTGCAGGTCAACATAGTAGTCCAAGCGTTGGAGAAACTGCTCTGCCATGACCGCCGCGAGCTGCTCCGTCAGTTGCCCATCGCGATGGCCCGGAAAGATCCGATTGAGGTTCACCATATCAATGGGGGTCCCGCGCGTAACCGCCGCGTACGAGAACGGATTAGCAACCGGGAGCACCAGGACCCGGCCAGCCAATTCCCGCAAGTCGGCGCCGGTGAGGAACCGATAGGCGATTTCCACCCCGACCGCCTCCTCGCCGTGAATGCCAGCGGAAATGCCCAGGGTCGGTCCTGGCCGAGCGCCGACTACCTCGTGTACCGGCAGGATCAACTCCGTGCCGCTGGCCAAGGTCGCGATCGAGATAGGCCGATACGTCCGGGTCGTCATCGTTGTTGCTCCCTTCCCTCTCAGAGGGGTCGGAACCGCGGATCGAGCCAATCGCGAATCCCGTCGCCAAGCAGGTTGAACCCGAGCACCGTTGCCATGATGGCCAACCCCGAGAATGTCGCAATGTGCGGGGCATCTCGGAGGTACCGGGTGCCAAACGCCAGCGTCCACCCCCACGACGGCGCGGGGGGTTGAACGCCCATCCCGAGGAACGATAATGCAGATTCGGCGACGACAGCGGTCCCCATGCCGAGCGTCGCGAGGATGATCACTGGAGAGATCACGTTGGGGAGGATGTGCTGCCGAAGGATCCGGAGGTCCCCCGCCCCCAACGCGCGGGCCGCCTCCACGTGAGCCTTCTCCCGTTCGGCGAGCGTAGCGGCGCGAACAACCCGCGCATATTGAGTCCAAAAGACGAGCACGAGGGCGATCATGACACTGGAGGCGCCGGCCCCCAAGACCGCGACGAGCGCGAGGGCAAGGAGGATGACGGGGAACGCGAGGAAGATGTCCACCACTCGCATGATGACCGCGTCCGCCCATCGCCCGTAATACCCTGCCACCAGACCCAGGGTCACGCCGATGAGGACCGCCCCTGTGACCGAAATGACGGCTACCAGCACAGACAGCCTCGCGCCATAGACGAGCCGCGCGAGAAGGTCGCGCCCGATGTTGTCGGTTCCCAAGGGGTGACCGCTGGTCGGCGCCCTCAAGCGGTCGGTGATGTCTATTGCGTCAGGACTGATGTGCGTGACAAGTCCGGGGAACATGGCGACAAAAACCAGCACCACAAGCAGCGCCAGCCCGATCTTCGCCGAAGCGGTCAACCGGGGGCGCGCGCGGCGCTCACTCATATCGAATGCGGGGATCGACCAGACCGTAGCTGAGATCTACCACGACGTTCGCTAGGGAGAAGAGCATCGCCAACGTGAATATGGCCCCCTGCACGACAGGAAAATCCCGTTGGCCGATTGCTTGCACGACCAGCCGACCCATCCCCGGCCACCCAAAGATGGTCTCCGTGATCACCGCTCCCCCCAGCGCATTTCCAAACTGCAAACCGACAATCGTGAGGACGGGGAGCAGCGCATTGCGCAGCGCGTGTCGATAGATGACGATCCGCTCGTATTGACCCTTCGCCCGAGCCGTGCGGACGTAGTCTTCTTCTAGCACATCAAGCAATGCCCACCGTGTCAGCCGGCTCAGCAGTGCTAGGTTGAAGAACGCGAGCGTACAGGCCGGCAGGATGAGATGGCGGATGGCATCCCAGAGCCCTGCGCCATCGCCGGCGACGATCGTAGCGAGGACCGCCGGCCCCCGACCGAAGGAGGGCAGCCAGTTCAACTTCACAGCGAAGAGCAGAATGAGCAATACTCCCAACCAAAAGGCGGGCATAGACACCCCGAGTTGGGCCAGGGCCATCGTCGCGGTGTCGAGGATACTCCCGCGCAAGCGGGCCGCAAGCAGGCCAAGGGGAATCCCAACCCCGATGGCGAGGGCCAGCGAGACGATCGCGAGCTCGAGGGTCGCCGGCAGCGTCGAACGAATGAGCGAGAGGACAGGGGCATGGAGGGTGATCGAGCTGCCGAAATCACCCTGCACGATTCGCCAAAGGTAGAAGGCGAACTGAACCGCGACCGGACGGTCGAGGCCGAGGAGGTGGCGAAATCGAACCAGTTCTGCGGCCGAGACCTCCTGGCCTAAGAGCGCGATCGCGGGATCGCCAGGCAGGAGCCAGAGTAGTGCAAAGGTCACCCCGGCGGCGCCGAGCACGACCGGGATGAGTCCCAACAGGCGACCCGTCACATAGCGGAGCATCCCCGGGCGTGGGGCAAGCGGAACGGGGTCATTCCGCGCCTCAGCTCCTCAAAGGCTCGTCGCCCACAGTGCCCGGAAACTCCCGCTTGGGTTGGGAGTAAACCCCTGAACGCGCTTGTTGATCGCGACGATGTATCCTTGATACGTGAGCACGTAGTACGGCAGGTCGGCCGCGACGATTCGCGCGACCTCCCGGTAGATTCGGGCCCGTTCCGCGGGGTCAGACTTTTGGCGGCCTTCATCGAGTAACGCATCTACCCGAGGGTTGCGGTACTTCTCCCAGTTGCTGCTTCCTTGACTGTGGAACTGGTTGTACATCCCTCGGTCCGGGTCGACCAACCCCAGCCAGCCCACGAGCGCAAGCTGGTAAGTCCCGCCGATCAAAGCTTGGAGGAGCGCAGGGAATTCGGTGATCTCCGTCCGTGCGTCGACCCCATAGGAACGGAGAATACTGACCAGCAACTCCGCGACCTGGACGCGGTTGGGGTCTTCGGAATGGGTTCGCACGACAAGGGTCAGCCGGCGCCCGTCGCGCTCCAAGACGTCGCCCTTGCGGGTCCAGCCCGCTTCGGCGAGCAACACTTTGGCCCGGGCCAAATCGGTGCCCGGTTGCGCGATCTCGCTCGAATAGACCTCGGTCCACGCAGGAAGGAGCATTGAGGTCGCGGGGCGATCCATGTCTTGGTAGATCTGCTTAACGATCGTCTGCTGAGGGATCAAATGTGCGATGGCTTGCCGAACGCGCACGTCACTCAAGATTGGGTCCGTGACATTGAAATTCAAGTACGTGAGCCCAAGCCCGGTTAGTTCGTGGACCTGCACTCGCCCTTGACTCTTGAGGCGCCGCACATCCTGGGGTGAGAGCGGCGAGTGGATTAGGTCCACGTCGCCGGATTCTAGAGCCGCGGCGCGGGTGGTGTTGTCCGGAATGATGTTGAAGATCACTTGACCCAGTTTCGGGGCGCCTTTCCAGTACCCCGGATTGGCCTCCAGCGTGATCCGACTGTTTCGCTGCCAAGCCACGAACTTGTACGGACCGGTGCCAACTGGTTGGGAGGCATAGTCGACACCTAGCCGCTCCACCGCCTTCTTGGACACAATCCCCAGATCCAGGTACTTGAACAAGGGCGCATAGGGAGCCGACAGCGTCACCCGCACGGTCTCGGGGTCGACCGCTTCAATCTTGCTAATGGGGGTGAACAAGCCGCGCAAGGGAGCGCGGAACGCCGGATCGAGTACGGTTTGGTAGGTGAACACCACATCGTCCGCGCTCAGGGGAGTGCCATCGTGAAAGCGAACGTTCTTCCGGAGCTTGAAGACCCACACGGTCGGGGAGACCTGGGTCCAGGATTCCGCGAGCGCGGGAACGGGACGAACCTGGGGGTCGAGCTCGACGAGCCCATCGTAGACTTGTTCGATGACCCGGCGGGCGGTGGTATCATTGGCGAGCCGCGGATCGAGTGTCCCCGCATCGACGTCGATGCCGATGCGCAGGGTGCTCCCGACGGCCGGAGCCGCTCCGGCCGGGAGCGTCGTCGCCATCAACGCCACGAGGAAAACCGCACATGTTGCTTGCCACACCCTTCGGTCCATTATCGTCCTCCTCGACACAACTCTTGACGTGACTTGTTCCATCGGCTTCGAAGAGAGGAAAAGAGAATCCTCCCCCCGGACCTTTGGATCTCGTCCCTCCAGTCGAGACAGGGCACTGGCCATGAGTTCCCCACCAATGCGAGGAGAGACCGAGAGCCGGCTCGACGTCTAGCTCCTCTGGACATTGAGAAATCGCGTAGTCACAATGAACTTCGAGTCTACTTTGAGCGCGCGCTTGAAAGGACAGCGTGACTGATCTCGCAGTTCGTCGCTGCGTTCCGTGCGAACGGGGCACACCTCCCCTCACCCAGGAGACCGCTGAGCGCCTCCTAGCACAGGTGCCCAGCTGGACGCTGGAGGCCCCTGGAGCCGCTCTACGTCGGATCTTTCAGTGCACCGACTTCAAAGCAGCGATTGCCTTTGTTCAGACCGTGGCAGAACTCGCAGATGCCGAAGGTCACCACCCCGACATTGCGATCCACTACCGGCGAGTCACCTTGACCCTCACGACGCACGCCATTCGTGGCCTCTCGGAAAACGACTTCATCCTCGCGGCCAAGATTAATCTTCTTCGCCCTCCAACGCCATGAGCGAGAAGAACCCGCCAGCTGCCACCCTTGGCTAGGAGATGACCCCACTGCAAGATGCGACTAACTAGTTGCATAGACCCATGATCATCGGCCTTGACCATGTCGTCATTCTCGTAGCCGACTTGGCTCGAGCCACGCACCTGTATCAGGCACTTGGCTTCCAGGTCGAGCGCGGGGGCGTCCACCCGGCGTGGGGAACTGAGAATGCCCTCATTGCTCTCGCGGATGGGACGTACCTCGAGCTGCTGGCGCCGCGCCAGCAGGATCAGGCGGTCCGAAGCCAACTCTGGCAGCGTGGGGATGGGCATGCGCGCACCCCCGGGGAGTTCGGCGACTACGCGATGCGGTCAGACGACCTCCTGCGGGACGTGGACCGACTGAAAGCTGCGGCGGTCGACTTCGATGGACCTCAAGCTGGATCCCGGGAGCGTCCAGATGGCCAACTCATCAGATGGCGATCCGCGTTCCTGGAGCTCGGAACGCTCCCGTTCCTCATTCAAGATGACGGTCCCCGCGAACTCCGCATCTCCCCCCCACGGAGTGGGGTTGGGGCTGACGCTCACTTGTCGGAGGTCACCATTGCGGTCGATGATCTGGCTGAGACGGTAAACGCCTACAAAGCGCTGCTCTGCATAGATGCCAGCACGGACGGAGGATTCCCCGACACCGTCACGGTGCGCTTTCCGACACCCTGGGGGACACTCCGCGTGGTCCAGCCAGGGCGTGTCGACCCTGTGCGAGGCCAACTGGAACGGGTTGGGCCTGGCGTCCTTTCCGTCACGCTTGCGGTACGCGGATGGGAAGAACTTACGCGGACGCTCGCTCCCATCGTGACCGCACACGGGGGGAAGACGATCGACATTGGTGCCGCAACCGGTGGACCACAGGTGCTCTTGCGTCCACGCTGATCACCCGGCCCACTTTGACGCAATCGGGTCACAGCGTCCCAAAGACGCGACCCCAAACGCCTTGCGTGAGGACGGTAGCAAGCAGTGTTGCGCCCGCCAAGCCGACTGCCGCGCCGAGGCCAACGAGAAACGGACGAGGCCCCACGCCCCGCACATCAGCGAGCCTCGTCATCATCCCGATACCAACCAAGGCCGCGAGGATCAACAACCGGGAGCCCTCCTGAAAGAGTGCCCGAACCTCGGGTGGGAACACCCCAAGACTATTCAACCCGGCGACGACGATGAACCCGATCACGAACAGGGGGATGCTTCGATACACTGCGCTGGACCACCCTCCGACGCGACCCTGGCGCGCCCCATGGAGGCCGATCACGATGAGGATCGGCGCCATCAAGGCGTTCCGCGTGAGTTTGACGACGGTCGCGACGGAGGCGGCGACATCCCCATAGGCGGCTCCTGCCGCAAGTACCTGCGAGGTGTCGTTGATCGCAGCACCAGCCCACACCCCATAGAGCCAGGGGGGGAGGGTCAACAGATGGCCCACGAAGGGGAACACAAAGACGGCTAAGGTTCCAAAGATGGTGATCGTGGCTACGGCGAATGCTACTTCGCGATCGTCGGCCTCGATGAGCGGTGCAGTCGCCATGATCGCTGAGTTCCCACAGACCGCTGTGCCGACCGCGAGCAAGGTTGTCAGACGGGGCGGCAACTTCAAGCGACGCCCCAGCACGCCTACGACTGCGGCGGCCACTGTCATCGTGAAGAGGAGGAGGACCAAAGCGGCCCCCCCACCTCGAACGACGCTGGAGAACGCCAACCGGACGCCCATGAAGACAATGGCCAGCCGTAACCCAGTCCGGCTCGTCCACCGAACCCCCGCCCGCGTGGAGGGGGGGAGTTCGATCAGGTTCCCGACGAGAAGCCCGACGAGGACCGCCAGGAGAGATTCTCCGACATACTCAGGAAGAGGCTTCCGGATCTCAATGATGATGGCCGTCAGCAGCCCGCAGATGGCCAAACCGGGCAGGACCAGCCAGAGACGTCGCATAGGCACTCCAGTCGGCGCAGCGCTCACCGTACGAACGTTCCTTACAAACTCATGGAGGCTATGGTACTAATTCAATGGCCAATCACTCTCAATCCGCGTCCCAGGAAGGTTCGGCTCTTGAGACAAGACCCCTCTGGGACAATTGGGAAGATCTGGTGACCACTTCCGGCTTTAACGACGAGGAAGACAGATGAAGTGGTTACGGCAACTGAAGCGTGAAGGGTCCCGGTAGAAAACCTACCTGGGACCCTCTCTTACTCTGGACCCTCTATTGCACGAGCTGGGGTTTGCGCCTAGCGTTCATACCAGGCCTTGACCGTAACCGTGGTAGTTCCGACCGTTGTAGTTGCGATCCCACCGCCCCCGTCGATCGTGAAGTTCCCGTTGACGGTGACGACATCTTGCGCGATCAAGCCGCCGTGGATGATCATCTGCCCCGTATTGACCCGGAGTTTGCCCCGAACGATGATCACTCCCCAGTATGCGAACGATGCACCCAGATTATCGATGGTCAGATCGCCATCCACCAGGAGCATCCCGTGACCCCGGAGTCCGCCCGGCTTGTTGACGACCCAATTCCCATCGACCCAAGCTGCGACAAGCTCACTTTTGCCAGATGCGCATGTCATCTCGGGGACGTGGCAACCAATGTTAGCGGGACCCACATCCGCTGGCTTGAGCGTTACGTCGAAGTTCTTCTGCGTCAAGTACGTATCCGGATACGGGGGAATGGCTCCCATTTCCGGATATTGCTTGAGACTAGGCTTCTTAACCAAGCTGAGGGAGGTTTCTTTGAACTCCCAGTAGCTATCCAGCCATTGTTCGAAGACGATCGTCTTGAAGAAGAGCGTTTGCCGGGTCGAAATTTGTGTTGTTTCATCCACGACGTCGTGCTGCACGTACTTGTATGGCAACCCGCATGGGAATTTCTTCAAGTCGATTTGGGCGGGAATCGCTTTGTTGTCGAACGTACGATCATCTTTGGTGAACCCGTACTTGAAGTAGTCCCCCGTACCATTTTGGACCTCGGCGCGTGGGTCCGACTGTGTCGGCACGTCCCCAATGAGCTTTCCATCGGGGCTGCAGTGCTGTCTGCCCCACTGGACAATTTCCTTCCCGATCTCCGATTTCTCACTTTCGGACAACCTTGTGCCAGGATACCATCCCGGATCGATCGCCGAGCAGGCTGCGTGCGTGTAACAGGGCAGGATCCGGTCCGGGTCCGCGGAGTTACTGCACAGCGGATCCTTGCAGCGGCTGACCCGCCACCCAGCGTAGGTCACGCCCTTCTTGTCTTCAGGGAGCCCCGCGTTGCTGGGGAGCTCTTGATACTGGACGAAGGATCTCGAGTACACGTCGCCGCTGCGGATTGGATTCGGGTTTCCGGGCTGTCGGATGCCATCGCCTAGAGTATTGTTCGGGATGAAGAGCGCGGTCTTAACGAGCACGATGGCCCTCACCTCTCGATTCGCTTTCCCCGCAGACGCGTTCACGACAATCTCTCGATAATCCCCACTCGGCCCGACCGATACGGGTAGGCGATAGGTGATCGTCGCGGTTCCCCTCGGGGAATTGAGAGAGCTATTGAATGTGTAGACCAGATCAGGGGGGACGTTGCGTCCAAACTGGAGGCGGCTAATCGCTTCCTGCAGACCAGCATGGGCCATCTCCGTCGCCCGGACCCCATCTCGGTGGAGCCCCGCGATGACGACCTCGTTTCTCGTGGACACGAGCATCGTGGTAATCAGGATGAACGTCAACATCATGAAGAGCAAGACAGTGATGAGTGCCGCACCTCGGTCGTTAAGTCCGCCCCGTAGCATGTTCTGCACCCCGTGCATGCGCCGTTTCTCCCCGGATTGACCTTCTTGCGGTGATTGCTTGCGCATGCGGCATGGTTCGGCAAGAAGCATGAGGTCTTCCACTCAGAACCATCGTCACGTGCCAGGAGAACTGGAGCCCGAGACGGTCCTGCGGCCGCCCAAAAAGCTCCATCTCAATGCCACCCAACATTCGTAAGGTTGACTAGCACCCAGGGGAGATCGGGATGTAACCTTAGACAGAATGGCCTCGGTAAGCTAAAAGGGGAGCCCAGAGAGGGAAAACGGGGTCCGATAACCTTGAGGATAAGTAAACTACGTCAGTACATAGCCTCAAACGGCCTGGCAGTTAATGCTTACCCCTCCGGCACGAACCCCCCCCAAATTACCCCAGTAGAGAGATGCGTTCTCTGGAAGATGTTCAATCCCTCTCTCGTCGCTCATAGATCCTCCTCTATTTGATGCTTCTGGACTAGTCCATTAGGACTATCTATAGGTCGGCCTGGGCAGGTCTTATGGATGACAGGACCTCCAACTCGGGACCCCAGTGGCAGGCACGATCCTCCTCCACGCAATCGCGTTGCTGCCCTCCTCGCTGGGATCCGTGGGTGAGGATCTTCCGCAGAATGCAGGTGCGATCCAATGAAGAGTCCTCAGGAAGAGCGGGGCGCTGCGCTTGTCACGGTCCTGCTATTCGTGGTCCTTACCTTCATCTTGGTGGCCACGATGCTGGTCACCGCCAGCAACGAAGTCATCATCTCCGCGCTGCATCGCGACGGGGTGCGGGCCCTCGAGCTCGCCCAGGCGGGCATTCAAGAAGCCGCAAGGCGCCTCGAGGCCGATCGCCCAACGGCGGCGGCCTTCGCCGGCTCGATCAATCCGGCGGTCAGTATCACGGTGTTGAACCGCGGCCTCGGCGTCAACGCCGCCTTCAAAGAAATCCAAGCCACGGCGACTGTCGGCCGGGCCACGCGCCGAGTGAGCTCGCTGATCTTGCAAGAGGGCACCCTCCTGCTGCCCAACGTCCTCTCCGGGCACGCCATTACCGAGCCCGGATCTCCGACCCTCATTCTGACCGGGGATGTCTATTCCCGGACCTACATTCGGTATCAGGACATCCCTAACTCAGGCGTCACCTACGCGGGATGGCGGATTGCCGCGACGCCTCACACCTGTACCGCCCCGTATTGTGGGTCTGACGGTGTGACTGGCCCCTGCTACACTCACCCAGCGTGCGTTGCGCTCAACCAGCCAAACTGGTACCCGGCCCAGCGTCGGAGCGAGTACGCGGCCACTCCCCTTGGCGCGGACATCAAGGCCTGGGCAGCTGCGCACTGCAACAACGGGGTTCCGATCGCTGATACGACCCAGGTCAACAATATCCGTCTTGCCGATGATCCCACCGCCTCTGATCCCTGTAACCCGGCTTGTAATGGGGCACCCTCGCAGTGGCTGTACGGCTGGGCTCGTGACGACAGCCCCCAGGGGCCGAAGGCCGTCAGCGCAAAGCTCCCCTGCGGCCTCCCTTACAAGCTGGTCCCGGAGACGTTTACAGCCGAAGACGGCACCACCTTCATCCGGTGGTTCAAGACGATCGTCTTCGAACAGTGGATGGACAACTACTGGCAGTTTGATGACAGTCAGCTGAGTTTTGTGAAGAAGCCAGACTTGCTGTCTTATCCCGAGTTCGGAGCGACCACGCCAGTCATCCAGGTGACCCCGGGGAACTTCGACCGGCACCTCGTGGGGGGACAAAACGTCAGCGGAGACCTGGGGTGTAAGGCTCCGGAAATGAGCTGCGCAGGTGGCGTGAGCCGCCCGACCGTCGTCTGGCTCGAGCAATGCGGCACCTGCCAGGATTGGAACATCACCTCCCTCCTGAGGGGACACGGGCTCCTCGTCGTCAACGGCAACCTGCAAATCAACGGCGACTTTGAATACTGGGGGACGATCATTGTCACGGGGACATTGATCCTCAGTAGCCCGAACGCGGTGCTTCACGGCGGGTTGATTGCCCAGAACACCGTCCAGATCGACGGAACGATCAAGATCTACGGCGGGACCTCCGTCGGGTCTCCGCCCGTGGGTCCGTCCAAGGTCGTTGCGCGCGCATGGTGGGAACGGTAGGGAGACCCTACCCCCATGCAGGGGGTCGGGAGGCGCGGACGTGAACGTATGACCACGAACGGGGATCGCTGGCGCATCGTTGCAACGCAGGAGGTGCTGACGATCCCCGTTCTGGGACTTCAGGTTAGCCTGCCGGAATGGACCACAGGAACAACGGGTCTGGTGGGCCACCTAAGCACACTGAGTGAGCTCCAACAGACCGAGACTGCCGTGGCTGATCCTCGCAGACTGATGGCAACTACTCCCCCGCAGACGAGCATCTCTTCGCCGCGATTGACGGTTCCGCTGTCCTAGAGATCACAAGCACAACAGGGCTGACGCCCGGATTTGCCCGTGCGCTCTCGATGAATGCTCTCTTTCCTGGTCCCCAGCGCTCGTGGACCGATCGCCCTCCGAAGGCGCACGGCCGCAAGGTTCATCCGTGCGGGCCTCAAGCAGCGACGCACAGCCGGATCGGCAGGAACCGACGTCGATGGGGCCTGGCCGGATCCTCGTTCACGATTAAGGAGGCAAGAGGGACCTGATCGTCGCGGCGGAGTGTCTCTTCATCGCTGCTCGGGCCTCTTTCAGTGCTACAACAGAAAGGATGAAGGCGCGGCCACTGTTGGCCGCGCCCTCATCGGATCTAGAACCGCACAGACCCTGTTACTGTTCCCACCACGCTTTCCCTACGACTTTTGAGGGCCCAACTGGGACGCTGTTGACTTGGGTGCCCCCGTAGACCGTGAAGTTCCCGTTGACGACCACGACGTTCTTCGCGATGAGACCGCCATGGACGATCACGGTCCCGGAACTCGCGGTGACAGTGCCCTTGACGATAATCGTCCCCCAGTACTCGAAGTTCCCACCGCTGGCGAGGTTCACGTTCAGATTGCCATCGATGACCATGCTGCCGTACCCCGTCGGGGGGGTCGCGTCTGTGATCGCCCAAGTGTTGGCGTCCATCCACACCGACTTCATCTGGCTCGAGGTGCCGAAATTCTGGCCCGACGGTGGGACCGCGGCCCCACCACCGGTGAGCTGGACGTCAAAGTTGCTCCGAGCCATGGTGTTGTCCGGGAAGGCCGGGATTGCCCCGAGGTCTGGGTAGGCATTTAGGGTGTTCGTCTTGGTGAACTCCATCTTCGCTTCGTTGAACTGCCAGTAGGTGTTGAACCACTGCTCGAAGACGACCGTCTTGAACAGTAGGGTTTGGCTCGGCTTCGTCGGGTCTTCCACGGCGATGGTTGACGCGATCCACTTGTAGGGCAGTCCACACGGCGTGGTTGGAGTGACCGCTCGATTCACGCCTCCCCGTGTGTCCAGGTCGAACCCGTAGGCGGCAGGATTCGTCACGGTGCAGCCTGGCGTTAGTGGGTTGCAGTCAGCTTTCTGGAACGTGCCGGACACGATGTCTGTCGGCAGCGTCCCGCCGCCTCCGGCGGGGCACTTGGTGGTCTGGGCTTGAATGTCTGTCCCCGTTGCCGAAGACGAATACTCGCTCCGGCGTCTGCCGGGGAACCACGTGCCCGAGGGGGCCCCGTTGGTCGTGCATTCGCCGGGGGTGTAGCAGAAGTTAACCTCGCCGACACCCGCTCCCGAGCAGTTGACGTCATTGCACATGCTCATCCGCCACCCAGCGTAGGACATGGTCGGAGGAACTGAGGGATCAGAGTTTGGGGGGAGGCTCTGGTATTGGACAAAGGACCGCGAGTAGACATCGCCGCTGACAAGCTGGTTGGGGTTCCCAGGTTGGTGCAACGAGTCCCCCATGAACATGTTGGGAGGAAACATCAGCTGTTCTACCAGGACCATCAAGTTCAAGCGCCGGGTCGCTTTACCCGCGGTGGCGGTCGCAGTGAGGCGTCGGTATGCCGAATTCGGTCCGTTGGCAACCGGGAGAGACGCCAGCACCGTGGTCCCGGAATTCAGCGAGCTGGTGAAGGTCGTCCCGGTCGGGACCGGACGGCCCGCCTCCAACCGCCGGATTGCCTCCTGGACTCCCGCCTGGGCAAGGTCCATGGCGCGAACCCCGTCCCGCTGGAGAGAGGAGATGATAACCTCGTTGCTGCTCGTTGCCAGCATCGTCGAGATCAGGATGAACGTCAGTGTCATGAAGAGCAACACGGTCACCAGCGCTGCTCCCCGTTCGTTTCGTCCGTACCGCAACATGGTCCTCACCCGCACCGTTGACAGAATCCTCGCGTTCGCGAGGTCGCGTTCCTGAGAATGAGTCCCTATCGGAAGTGCCATGGCACTCTCTCCACTTTTCTGAGCTATCTGCCTATAAAGCAATTCCGATGCCACTCAAGCCAGCGCATAGACATCCAAACACTTGTTCGCTACTAGCATGCGGCACCAATCTTTCACACGGGAGTTGACCCCCGAAAACCAGCACTCTAATCTCTGTTCGGGGACGCGCGTATCCGATGTCAATGGGACTGCGGCTGGCATGGGAAAGTGCTGAGGGAGTCACCTGATACCTGGGGTCAAGACTCGGGGAGGCTGAGACCCTGCACCACTCAGCGATCCGGTTGGTCACTTGCGACTGCTCCGTTTCGTGAGTACTTGCCACGTGTAGGCAAGCGGTAGACGCCCTTCGGGCAAAGCGCCACGCGCGAGTGTGCAGAGCATCTGGAGCCAAGCGGGCAGCGGAACGACGGCGCGCCACGAGGGGAACCGGAGCGTGTGGGATGTCGTGGGAGCCGGATCGCCCGCATTATCGTCGTGCTCACATCGGGGGTAGTGAATGAACTACAGACTTCCGCTGGACGTCAACTGCAGAAAAGGCAAGAGGCCAGGGGGGCCCTTCCCCCTGACCCCTTGCGGCTCCTTTGGCAGCGCTCTGGTGAGCGCTGTCCCTACGGCCGAACCTCAGTCAGGAGTACGGCGTGTCTGCAGCCGCACACGATGACTCTCCTTGTGGCGTGGCTCTCAACGAGGGTCTGGAATCCCCGGACCCATGATGTGCCAGTGCATGTGGGGGGTGACCCCGGGGGCTGCCGCGTTAGCACGCACGTAGAACCCTCGATGGACGAGCCCGAGCCTGTTCGCGACTTCCTGGATGGCTCGAATCATGGAAACCAGCAAAAGCCCATCCAGCGCCTTCGCGTCAAGGATCGAGGGCACATGATCTTTCGGGATGACGACGACGTGAATCTCTGCGGTGGGTGACGGGTGGTGGAACGCGAGCACCCGATCGTCTTCCCAGATGGTCTGAACCGTCAGATTTCCTGACAGGACATCTTCACAGTACCAGTCGCGCTTCGCCATCGCTCCCGGCCTCCGTTCACACAAAGACTCGCCGCAGGGGTCGAAGATCGCGCTGAGCGCGTAGGATCTTGAGGCTACGGCGCCTCCTCGACGATCTCCGCCTCGTGCTCGATCGTCACGCAGCCTTTGAGCGTTTGGGCCACCGGACACCCCCGCTCGAAGACGGCGAGGGCGCGCTCAGCGTCGACCCGCTTCCCCTTTGGGATCTTGAGATGGTACCGGACGCGGATGTGCGTCACCTTCATGACGCCCTCGGGAGCCGTTATTGTCCCCTCCGCCTCGGCCTTAAGCTTGTCCGGATGACTAGGAATCCCGCGCGCTTCCAGCGCGCCCGCGAGGGTCCCGGTCAGTCACCCTGCGGCGGCCGCCACGAGGTAGTCCAACGTCGACGGAAGCGGCTCTTCCGGGGTCATCTTGTAGAAGGCGGCGACCCCAGAATGTACGCCAAAGTACACGGGTTCGGGAAAATCGCCGATATAGGCGCGACGCTTGGGTCGCTTCTCTTGAATGACACGGATTCTGGACAGGTGGATCACTTCAGCCATCGGCTTACCCCCCCGCGGTAGGAACTCAGGAAGCGGCTTCCTCGGCCCCGATAAAACGGTCCATCTGACAGACGCGTACGGGGTTGCGAAGTACGATATCAGTGTTTTCTGATGAGACCATTGGGTGTGAGCACACCTTCCCCACACTGTTTCTTGTTAGTGAGTGTGCCTCCTAACACTCCGTCCCCGCCGCCCTCCTGGCAGAGTCCTCGATCCTGCGAGCTATCTACTCCCTGATGTCGCGGCAGTTTCCTTGCTCATCCTTCCCAGCTTTTGAAGCCAATCTGGGTGGCCAGGGTCAGATTCGGGTGCCGCCTGTGCGTGCGCCTGCCAGATGCTGCTTTCTGAGTCGCACGCTCTTGGGGGTGGTCTCCAAATATTCGTCCGCTTGCATGATTTCCAGACCCGTCTCGATAGAAAGCGCTTTCGGCGGCTCCAGATGGATCGCCTTGTCAGAACCCGACGCGCGCATGTTGGTTAGCTGTTTGCCCTTCACGGGATTGACCATCATCTCCTCGCCCTTGGACGTGTTGCCAATGACCATGCCTTCGTACACGTTCGTGCCTGGACCAACGTAGAGCGTCCCGCGATTCTGCAGGTTATCAAGCGCAAACGCCGCGGTTTTTCCCCGCATCATGGAAACCATTGAACCCTCGGCCCGGCGCCGCTGAACCTCACCGCTGTACGGCCGAAACCCGATTACGCGGGACGCCAAGATCCCCCGCCCTTTAGTATCAACAATAAATTGATTGCGGTAGCCCATGATGCCGCGAGTCGGCCCTTCAAGAATCAAGCGGACGTGTGCCTCGTGTGCCTTCATGTCTGTCAAGATGGCGCCGCGTGGCCCCAGCTTGGCAATCACAGTCCCTTGGTACTCGCTCGGCACATCGATGGTCATCTCCTCGTAGGGCTCAACCGTGGTACCGTTTTCTTCTTTCAAAATAACCTGCGGCTGAGACACCTGCATCTCGTACCCTTCGCGGCGCATATTTTCTAACAGGATGGCGATGTGCAGTTCACCGCGGCCAGAGACGCGGAAAATCTCATTGGTACCAAATTCGACCCGGAGCCCGACATTGACCACGAGCTCGCGTTCCAGGCGCTCCCGAAGCTGGCGGCTCGTCACAAACCTTCCTTCGCGGCCGGCAAACGGCGACGTATTGACCAAGAAGTTGAGGACCATGGTCGGCTCATCCACCTCAATGGAGGGGAGGGCTGCAACCTCCGGCTGGTCTCCCACGGTGTCGCCGATGTAGATCTCAGGCAATCCGGCGATCATCACAATGTCCCCTGACTGCGCTGCTGCTACTTCTTTCCTGGCCAAGCCTTCAAAAGTAAACACCTTAGTGATCTTGCCGGCCATAACGCGGCCGTCGGGCTTCTTGACCCAAGCGGGTGATCCGGCCTTGACCGACCCCTGGTAGATACGGCAGATGGCCAGACGACCGAGATAATCATCGTACCCCAAATTGAACGGTTGGGCCTGCAGGGCCGCATTCGGCTCGTGACCGGCAGGGGCAACCTTTTCCAGAATCGTATCAAGGAGCGGGGTCAAATCTTTGGACTCGTCGGCAAGCGAGCGGCTGGCAATCCCTGCTCTCCCGATCGCATAAACCGTGGTGAAATCGGCTTGTTCCTCAGTGGCCCCAAGCTCCAGAAAGAGTTCCAGCACTTCTTCCTCGGCACGACTGGGATCAGCTGCCGCTCTGTCAAGTTTGTTGAGGACGACAATGGGCTTCAAACCGAGCTCAAGGGACTTCTTTAGTACAAATCTCGTTTGCGGCATCGGCCCATCCTGAGCATCCACCACCAACAGCACCGAGTCAATTGAGCGCAAGATTCGCTCTACCTCTGACCCGAAATCGGCGTGACCTGGCGTATCGACAATGTTGATTTTGGTCCCCTTATAAAAGAGAGCAGTATTTTTGGCGTAGATGGTAATACCACGCTCCTGCTCCAGCGCATCGGTGTCCATGCTCATGCCTTCCACGAACATGCCGGTTTGCCGCATCAGGGCGTCAGTCAAGGCGGTCTTGCCGTGATCGACATGGGCGATAATGGCGATATTGCGAATTTCCATGGCAAGAGACCTTTCAGTCAAAGTTTAGCGTAGGGGAAACTCCCCTGACGCAACTCAATTACCCCTCTCAACGCGGTTCAAGTCACCTTCCGTCACGGTACTCGTCGATCGAGAAGAACAATTGCGCCTTCGCAGGACACAACTGTAGAGCAACAAAGAGCAAGAAGGGATGCGGACCGAAATCCGCATCCCCTCTACTTACCGCTTGGTAGCGGGGGCAGGATTTGAACCTGCGACCTTCGGGTTATGAGCCCGACGAGCTACCTGGCTGCTCCACCCCGCGTCGACAATTGTCATTATAGGTGCCACGGTCAACCGAAGTCAATCGCGGCAGCGCAGCCCGCGCGCGCAAAAGTTTGCCACGGGGCGGATTGGATCAATCACGTCACGCCTGCGTGTTGATGGTCTCAGACCGCCCCAGGGTCTGGGTACTCATGCCCTGAGAGAATTGCAACCAAGTCTGTCAACGACTCCACCAGCACATCTGGGGCCGACTCCGCAAATGCCTCAGGGGAAGTGAACCCTCCAAGGACCCCAGCCGTCAGGACCCCTGCCGCTTTCCCCATGACGACATCGTCGACGGTATCCCCTACGTAGACCGAAACCTCGGGCGACATCCTGGTGAGGGCAAGCGCCCGAGTGAGTGGCGCAGGATGTGGCTTCCGTTCGGGGACATCTCCCCCACAGACAACGACCTGAAATCGCGTCTCCCACCCCATCCGTTGGAGATCCCGCAAGACACGACCGCGATCGCCAGCGGTAACCAACCCTAGCACGCGGCCCGAAGCGGCCACGGCGGAGAGGAGATCGTCGGCCCCGTACTGACTCGCGGGCGCTTCCTGTTCATAGAAGTGTAGCCAAAGACGATCGGCCTCCGGCCACAATTCTCGGGGGACCCCGAGGCGTTCGTAGAAGAGGTACCAGTTTGGCGAGTAGTGCCGGGCGTAGGCAGCCTCATCAAACGGGCGGCGGAGGGGGCGGAAGACGTGGCCGTAGACCCGGTAGTGCGATTGGTACGCATCGAGGAGGGTCCCGTCAAGGTCAAAGAACACTGCGTGCGCATCGCGGATCCGCGCATGGGGGAGCTGATCCGTGAGGCGACCCACTCCCGCAGCTCCTCGCTCCAGCCTCAATCGATCTTCTTCTGGAACCGGGTAATCGCCAACGTAAACACGGCAATCCCTAGCACCACCAGCGGAACGATCTGCCGCCACAGGAAGGCGATCCCTACCCCTTTGATGATGATCCCGCGCACCACGATCACAAAGTAGGTGAGCGGCAACGCCAGCCCAACATATTGGAGCGCGGCGGGGAGCGATTCCCGAGGAAACAGGAACCCGGAGATGAGGATACTCGGGAGCAAGACAATCTGAGCGAGCTGGGCCGCCTGTTGGAAGTTTTTCGAGACTGTCGAGATCAGCGTACCAATCCCCAACGACGAGAAGAAGAAGGCCAACACGAGCGCATACAACAGCAGGAGGCTCCCTTTCACCGCCACGCCAAACCAGAAATAGGCTAAGAGGAGAATGAAAGAGATGTTGATATACCCGAGCGCCATCAAGGGGAGGATCTTGCCCAACATGAGCTCGACGGGTTGGATCGGCGTGACGACCAATTGCTCCAGCGTCCCGATCTCTCGCTCGCGTACGATGACGCTGATGCTGAGGAACGTCGTCGTAAACTGCAGAATGAGCGCGAGGACTCCAGGGAGGATGAACACCTCCGAGCGGAGGTTTGGATTATACCAAGCTCGCGTTCGCACCTCGACAGGCTGGGAGGGCACATGCCCGCCTTGCCGCTGGATGAGATTGACGCCGAGGTCACGGGAGACCGCGGCGCCCACGCCCGAGGACACGGAGAGGACGACCCGCGCGCTCGTGGCATCGGATGCATCCACGATCGCGAGGACTTGAACGGGTTTGCCCGATCGAACCCGGCCAGCGTAGTCGGGGGGGATGACCAGACCCACTCGCGCCTGGCCGGCGTCAATCCGGCTCTCGATCTCCCGGAGATCGCGGGCGTGGTACCGGATGGAGAAGTACCGGGTATTCACGAAGGCATCTAGCAGGACGCGACTCTCCGCCGAATTGGATTGATCCCAGACAATCGTGGGCTGGTGGAGGACCTCGTTCGAGAGGTACCCATAGAGCACGAGCTGGATGATGGGCAACGTGATAATCGTCCCCAGCGTCCGCCGATCCCGCACGATTTGCGTGATCTCTTTGCGCATGATGCTCCACAGTCGCTGGAAGCTCATCACGCGACGCTCGGTTGCTCTTGCCGTTCCGCGAGCATCACGAAGACATCCTCGAGCGAGGGGAGGATGGGCTCTACCCCCTGCACCTCGAACCCCAGGCCTCGGAGGTACGCGGCCAAAGCCCCCGCATCCGCACGCTCGACAAGCGCGTGGATCGACGTCCCGTAGAGCGCCGCTTCACGGACTAGCGGCGAGGCTTCGACCGCGACGAGCGCCTCGATCACCCGGTCCGTGTGGATCTCCAGGACCTGCCCTAACATCTGCTCATGCTTGATGTCCGCGGGGGATCCCCGCGCAATGATCCGCCCGTGGTAGATGAAGGCGAGTCGATCGCAGTGCTCCGCTTCATCCATGTAATGGGTCGTCACCATGATCGTCGTGCCCTCGTCGGAGAATCGACCAATAAGATCCCAGAATTGTCGTCGGGAGACCGGGTCCACCCCCGCGGTGGGCTCGTCTAGAAAGACCATCTGCGGACGATGGAGGGTCGCACAGGCCAGCGCCAGCCGCTGGCGGAAGCCCCCCGAGAGCACGGCCGTGACCGCCCCTTCTCGATCCCTCAACCCTGTCCGGGCGAGCCACTCATCGATCCGGCGCCGCGTGGTTACTCGATCCAACTGGTAGACCCCTGCGTAGAACTCGAGGTTCTCCCGCACCGTGAGATCAGCCCACAGGCTAAACCGCTGGGACATGTAGCCGATCCGGGCTTTGACCGCTTCCGGGTCGCGCTGGACATCGTAGCCAAGGACTTCTGCCGACCCTTCTGTGGGATCAAGGATCCCACAGAGCATCCGGATGGTGGTGGATTTTCCCGCTCCATTGGGACCCAGGAATCCCCAGATCTCCCCCGGGCGAATCTCAAACGAAACATGATCGACCGCAACGAATGAGCCAAACCGTTTTGTGAGCTGCGTCGCGCGCACCGAGTAGCCCATCGCCTATCGGTCCTGTTGCCCCATGATCTGGGATACAAACACGTCTTCCAATGAAGGCGCAATGCGCCGGATCCCGAGCACCTGGGCCCCATGGGCCGTGAGGGCTTCGCGCACTTGCGGGAGTGCGACCTCCGCGGAGGGGACCAGCGCGTGGAGCCGGTCGCCAAAGACCTCCAAACTACGAACCAAGGGATGTTCGCGGAGCACTTCCCGCGCGGTGGTACGCGGTTCGGCAATTACCTCGAGGAGCTCTCCCTGCATCGTGGCCTTCAATGAACCCGGATCGTCGCAGGCGATGAGGCGTCCATGGTCCATCAAGCCAACCCGGGATGCGCGTTCGGCTTCGTCCAAGTACGGCGTACTCACGAAGACCGTGATGCCCGTACGATTTAGGCCGTAGAGGATCCGCCAGAACTGTCGGCGCGAAACTGGATCGACCCCCGTCGTCGGCTCGTCTAGGAAGAGCAGTTCCGGGGTGTGGATTAGCGTGCAAGCAAGCGCGAGCTTTTGCTTCATGCCGCCGGAGAGTTGCGCGGCGAGCCGCTGGGGCACCCCCGCCAACTGGAAGTCGCTGAGCAACGACGCGGCCCGTTCCCGGAACTGGGCGTCAGGGACCCGATAGATGCCCGCGTAGAGCGCGAGGTTCTCGATCACAGACAGGTCGCCGTAGAGGCTGAAGCGTTGCGGCATGTAGCCGATGCGGAGCTTCACCGCTTCAGGATTCCCCACAACATCCCAGCCGACGACCTCCGCCGTGCCGCTATCGGGGGCCAGCACCCCACACAGAAGCCGAATGAACGTGGTCTTCCCCGCCCCATCCGGTCCAACCAGAGCGAAGATCTCCTGCCGTTGGACGTCGAGGTCGATGCTATCGACCGCGAGCAGAGAACCAAACCGGCGGGTCACGCCCACGGTGTGTACAGCCCTGCCCTCTGCGTTCTTGGCTCCCATCGTCGGTCCCCTAGTGCCCCGCTGGAGCTCCTATCAAGATGCGCGCATCGGCCGGCAATCCGGGCTTGAGCACGCCCTCGGGATTGGGGACCGCCACCTTGACGGCGAAGACGAGCTTGACGCGTTCTTCCCGCGTTTGCACGTTGCCGGGAGTGTATTCAGCGCGGTTGCTGATCTCCGCGACTTCACCGACGAAAACGCGCTGAGGAAATCCATCGACCCGCACTTCGACCTGCTGCTGCAGCTTGATCTTGGCGAGATCCGTCTCCGCAATGAAGACCCGCAGGAAGACCCGGCTGAGGTCGGCGACCGTGAGCACCGGTGCGCCCACCCCCACGAGATCCCCGACCTCAACGCTCTTGGAGAGCACGACCCCAGCGATTGGAGCGCGCAGCTCCGCGTGTCCACGCGCAAGCAATGTGAGGGCAAGGGCGGCGTTCGCTTGCTCGAGTTGCGCTCGCGCGGCTGCCGCATCGAGCTGCCGGACCGACACGGTCCGGCGATTGGCTTCCGCCATCGCCAAAGCCGCCTGCGCCTGGTGGAGCGCGGCGGCGGCGGCTTGGCGCTGCATCTGCGTGGCGTCGCGCTGCGCCCGCGCGGCGTCTCGCGCTGCGGTAGCGGTCGCGACGGTAGTTCGGGCCGCTTCCCGCTGCTGGGCGGAGATGGCCCCCTCCCGAAAGAGTTGTTCGGTCCGGGCCTGATCGGCTTCGGCTCGTGCGAGCCCGGACTCCGCCGCCCGAAGATTTGCCTCCCCAGCCCGAAGCGTGTCTTCGACAACGCCCTGCGCGCCGATCGCCGATTGGATTTGGGCGCGCGCCTGTTGCACCTGTGTCTCTGACGATGCCGCTTGGATCTGAACTGTCTCGTCGGCCTGTGAGATGCGCGCTTGAATCACCGCGACTGCCGCGCGAGCCTGCGCCACCTGGGCATCGAGCTCCCCGGTGTCGAGGACCGCGACGATCTGGTTGGCGGCAACAGCGTCTCCCTCTCGGACGGCGATCCGGAGGATGCGGCCCGGAACTTTCGAGGCAACGTCAACCTGGGTCGCCTCAATCGTCCCCGACCCCTGGAGCGTTCCGTCCTGCACGCGCGCACGCGGCCAGAGGATGTACCCACCAGCGACGACGATGAGCACGAGGCCCCCGATCATCAGACGCCTTCTCATAGCAACTCCTTTTGCGCCCCCGTGTGACTCAAAGCGCGCCGCGGGGGTAAGCTGGCCGAAGCTACGTCATTGCACTGGTCCGCCGACTGCGCGCTCGAGCGCCGCCCGGGCGACGTTGAAATTGAACAGAGCCTGCGCCTTGCTCGCCTCAGCCTGCGAGGCCGCGGCCTGGGCACTCACGACCTCGAGGCCTGTGCCCACGCCAGACTGAAACCGGACGTTGGCGATGCGGAGCGCTTCGGCAGCCTGGACGATGAGCGCGTCCGCGCCCGCCAGTTCGTCGCTCGCCGCGAGCAGGTTGAGCAGCGACTGCCGGACTTCCAATTCGATGGCCTGCCGTTGTTGGACTTCCACGGCTCTCAGCTGGTCGAGCCGCAACTGGGCCTCCTGGATGCGTTCCCGGGTGATGCCCCCATCGTAGAGGTTGAGCGTGATCGCGAGCGTGATCCCCCAGTTGCTGGACCCCGACGAACTCCCGCTGAACGCGCCGCCGGTGTTCCCATAACTCCCGAACCCACTGAGCACGACGTTCGGGCGGGCGCCGCTCTCGGCGAGGGCGATGCCCGCCTGTGCGGCAGCCTGCCGCGCCTGAATTTCCGCGAGTTCTGGCCGGGCCTGCACGGCGGCGGCAAGGAGCCGCTCCCGCGGCGTACTAACGGCCGTAACTGTCAACTGGTCGCTCAACACCAACGGCGTGTCCAGCGAGAGGTTGAGCACCGCGTTGAGCCCCTGTCCTGCCTGGGCCAGCGCGTTGCGGGCCCGAACCTGTCCCTGACGCGCAGTCGCCGCCGCGACCTCCGCCTGAATCTCGTCAAACCGGGGCGCCACGCCCGAGGCGACCCGGGCCTTGGCGACGCGGAGGTTTTCCGACGCCTGCGCGACGGCGCGATCGGCTACCTCCACCCCGGCTTGCGCCAGGAGGTGCTGGTAGTACGCCTGACGCGTGGCGAAGACCACTTGCTGGCCTAGCCGAGCGAACGTCGCCTCGGCTCCTTTCACGTTCGCTTCGGCCATGGCGATCTGCGCTTCCAAGCGCCCCCCTGTGTAGAGCGGGTACGATAAGATTAGTCGGCCATCGAAGAGATCTGAGGATGGAGGCGGCAGTGTCACAGAGATCGCGCCAAACGTGAAGGTCGTCGGCGGTTGGTCCTTCATCCGCGTGTAGCTCGCCTGCGCGTTCAACACCGCCCCCGCCGCTCCCCGCGCTTGCGCCAGCTGGGCGCGCGCGATCAGGACCTCAAACCCCGCCACACGCAACTGCTGGTTCTGCTGCAGCGCGAGCGTCACCGCCTGCGCGAGGGTCAGCGGCGTCGGCGCGCCCTGTGCGCGCGCTCGACTGGTGGGGATCCCAACTAGGCCCACCACCATGGCGACTATCAGAATCTGGCTCACGACTCGTACCCTCATCGCGTCCTCCTAGCACTCGTTCGTCGCGGTCTCGGCCCGCGCTGATCGCGCCGTGAAGCCACGCCACACAAGAACACTGACACTAGCTCCGGGACAATCTCATCATAGCCGTGCGGCGTCAGCGGGCGGCCGAGCAAGACCTCCTGGGTGAGCACGAAAGACATCAACATCCCCGGCAGGGCTCTCGCAGCGATCGCAGGGTTGATATCATGTCGAAAAAGCCCCCGGCGCTGCCCGTCACGGAGGAATCGTTCCAGGATGCCCGCCCCGTGGGGCGGGAACAACTGCATGTACTTCTCACGCGCAACGGCGCTCAGACATGGGAGGGCAGAGAAGAAGACCTTCAGGAACCGGGCGTGGGACCGCATCCGCTCGACGACCCCCCCTGCCACCGAGAGGAGGATCCGCTCCACCTCGGCGAGATTCTCAGGTACCGCGATCTGCTCGAGCTGCGCCGAGAGCGCGGGGCGCACCAACTGCTGGGGGATGTGGATCAAGAGTTCTTCTTTGCTGCGGAAATAGTTGTAGAGGCTGCCCTCGGCGAGGTGTGCGGTTCTGGCGATCTCGGTGATCGTCGCCCGTTCGAACCCCCGGCGCGCAAAGACCCGCGCCGCAGCCTCCAGGATCTGCGTTCGTCGGGCGTCCTCCAATATGGCTCCGGCTTGGGGGGCGACGCGCGGCAATGGGCACCTCGATGAGTGAGCACTCACTCATCAAACACTGGTGACCATTCTCACCGATTTGCACTGGCCTTGTCAAGATGCGTAGCCGAACCTAGAGGTGTGAGGAGGCGCGGGACCACTTCGCCCCAGTGGTCGCCGCTTGTCCGCTGATATCAAACCGACCGGCTAGGAGTGACGAGGACGATCCCCCGTTCGTCGACACCGTCGAAGACGACAAGCGACGTGTACCGGTCAATCATCTTCGGTTTGGGGGCAGCAGTCTCGATGAGGACCCCGATCCCAACCACCTCGGCGCGAAACTCCCGCATCAGGTCATAGACGCCGCGCGCCGTGCCCCCGCCCCGCAGGAAGTCGTCGATGAACAAGACGCGGGACCCAGGGGCGATCGCACGTACCGGGAGGGTCATCGCCTGGACGAGGCGGGAGGACCCGGACACGTAGTTGACGCTCACCATCGGCCCTTCTGTGACGTGCGCCCCGCGCCGCGCCGTTACCAGGGGGACATCAAAGGCGCGCGCGGTCATCAAGGCCAACGGGATGCCTTTCAATTCCATTGTCAGCACGACGTCAGGCCGGCTCTCTGCAAAGAAGGTCGCGAACGCTTCGCCCAGTGCCGCGGCGTATCGCGGAGTCGAGATCAAGTCAGTTGTGTAGAGAAAGCCTCCGGGGAGCACCCGCGCTGGGTCGCGGAGCCGCTCGCAGAAGTCCTCCACGAGCGTACGGATCCGTTCCTTGCCAGGATAGGGCAAGTAGCGCACGCCCCCGGCCGCCCCGGCCAAGGTCTCCACCCGACCCAGATGAAACCGTTCGAATACTTGCCGCATGTAGCCGAGGTCCTCGCTGATTGTGGATTTCGCGGCGCCGAGGAGTTCGACAAAGGTCCCCAACGAGAATAGCCGGGTCGGCGCGTTGAGGAGGTAGTGCGCGGCCACAACCATCCGCTCGCCGCGACGCAACCGCCCGCTCGTCCGACGTCGCTCCGTCACCGGAATCTCTCAAGCTCCGAGGTCGGAGTCGCGGGAACGGACGAGGTCTTGGGGTTCAGGTTTGGCATCTCAGGGCACGGGGTGCCTAGAACCAAGCGCGGCTTGGATCAGCTGAAGGTTTTCTGGTTTGCCGGAATCCACGTCCAACGCGAGTTCTGGCAACGGGACGATCACAGGTTTCACTGTGAGCCCGGTGAGCTCAGTGGTTTTGCCGACGAGCTCGTCGATGCTCAGGCGGCCGGCCGCAAGCTTCAAGACGATCGACCAGCCAAAGATCTGAGCGAGCACCCAGGGTTGTTTCCGGGCCGCGAGGATCCGCTCCACGAAGGGGCGGAGCCGCACCAGCACCTCGGGGTTGAGGAAAAGCACACTCCCTCCGCAAAGCGCCCCTTCAATCACCCGCACATAGGTCTTTCGAACGCCGGGGAATCGAGTCTCCATCTCCACTTGTGGGACCACTGGGTAGTACACGTCAGCCGGGGTCTGCGCACAAATGCTGAGGAATTCTTCGATCACCCGACCAGTGAGAAGGGGGATGTCGGCGCCGACGACGAGCGTGGGCGTGGACGACCCCAGGCTCCTGGTCGCGGCGAGGATGTTCTCCATGATCGTGTTTTGGTCAGGGACGATCAAGATCCCAGACGGGAAGCACTGGCTCAACTCAGTGGAGGGACCCGCGACAGCAATTTGCCCGATCCCGCGGCTTCCCCGTAAGGCCTCGACGACGAAGGCCACCAATGGCCTCCCGTCAATTTGTATGAAGGCCTTGTTCGGAATTCCCGCCTCGAGGTCCGGGTCACGGCCCCCCGCGAGAACGATCGCATCCGTCATGGGGTCGGGACTACCGCGTCTCCGCGAACGTCCGTGACACGTGAACCTCCACGTCCGGGATCGCGCGGAGCTCATCGGCAACCTTGCGGGCGGCTGCTTCGTTGGCCATGAGCCCAAAGACCGTCGGGCCGGTCCCACTCATGCCGGCTCCATAGGCTTCCCCTCGGAGGATGCGGGCCTTTAGGTCGCGGACCACCGGATGAGCGGTGGCAATGACCTCTTCGAAAATGTTGCAGAGGTGTCGCCCGGTTTCGCGGACGTCCTCGCGCCGAACCGCCTCAATCATCAAGCCGGTCTGGGGACGGGTAGCGTTCCCTGCCGCCGACAACTGCCGGTACGCCCACGCGGTCGCGACCTCAACCTGCGGACGGGCGAGCACGACCCACGTCGTCGGGAGCGGAGGGAGCAGGGTCAACCGTTCACCGCGCCCTCGGGCGATCGCGGCGCCGCCTTCCAAGAAGAACGGGACATCCGCCCCGAGCTTCGTCGCCAACCCCAGGAGCTCGCGCCCGTCCAGCCGCAGTTTCCAGAGCTGCACCAATCCGAGCAAGGTCACGGCCGCATCCGAGCTCCCACCCCCGAGGCCGGCAGCGATCGGGATGCGTTTGACCAGATCGATCTGCACGGCTCGATCGATCCCAAACGCCTCACGGAGCACCTCTGCGGTGCGCACCACGAGGTTGCGCGTATCGTGCGGCACCGCGCCGTCTTGGACGATCAACTCCACCCCCGCGCCCGCTTCCCGGAGGGTGATAGAATCATGGAGCGCGATCGTGTGCATGACTGACTCGATGTCATGATACCCATCACTGCGGGGCGCGACGACATCGAGGGTCAGGTTCACCTTGGCGTAGGCGTTGAGATGGAGTTCTTTCACTGGCTTGCCTCCTGCGGTCAGCGGTCCTAGCTCCACAGACATGGCAACCCCCTCAACAGAGATGGCAATCCCCTCAATGCGGCAGTGCGACACGGGAGCCAGAGGAACACGGGAGGTCGGGAGGAGCGCCGTCGGCGTTCGGCTCGGGCGAGAATTGCAAAATACCTCCTCCGCGAGGCTGAATACATACTACACTTAGGTACCCGGCAAGCAAACTCCTTGCTCGGCCTGATGCGTCGACTCGTCCCGGGGTTCCGCACCAGTTTGAAATGGCGTATGATGAGAGACGCAGGCCGAAGCGCCCTGGGTTTGTGTAACCTGTCGCGGGAATGAGTTCCAATATGACTGATAACCGTCCCCTGGCCGCAGCACCGGTACCACCACTCGAGTCCGGCCCTGAACCCCCTCGACCCCGATGGCCGTGGGTTGCAGGACCTTGGTGGCGACTCGCCCGGTGGGCCATTCCTGGCCTGCTCACCGTCCTCCTTGGACTAGGGGCAGGCGTCGCCGTCTACCGCGTCGGCCATCCCCCCAGGTTCCCGAGTAGCGGTGATCTCGCCCAACCGGGGTCCGAGACCACGTTTGGCTGGCCGCTGACCCTGGCGAAGCGAGTGAACGTGCTCCTGATCGGCATCGACGTGTCGCTAGACGACAAGAGGCGCGTCCTCCCGTTTGCTCGCTCCGACACGTTGATCCTTGTCAGCTTCGATCCTGAGCACAACCAGCTCAATGTGCTCTCGATTCCGCGGGACACGCGGGCGCAGATCCCAGGCAAGGGAGAAACGAAGATCAACGCCGCCTACGCGTACGGGGGGCCGAAGCTAACGATCGCAACGGTGCGAAGTTTCCTGGGCGTCCCGATCAACTACTACGTCAAGCTCGGCGCCGAGTCGTTCGCCCGGATCATCGACGCCCTCGGTGGTATTGAGATCAATGTCGAGAAGGACATGAAGTACGAGGACTGGTGGGGAGGCTTGGATATCAATCTGAAGAAAGGCCCCCAGGTCCTCGACGGGTTGCAGGCATCGAACTACATTCGGTTCCGTCATGATGAGACCGCGGACATCGGACGTGTGGCCCGCCAACAGAAGATGCTGCTGGCCCTAGTCCAGAAAGCAAAGACGCCCGCGACCCTGGTCCACGCACCCCAGTTGTTGCGGGCGTTTTCAGAGAACACACAAACCAATCTCTCCATGAGTGAGCTGGTAACACTCGGCATGTTCGGGCTCCACATCAAGAGCACCGACATCCACACGGCCACCCTCCCAGGGTCGAACTCCGAGGATTACTGGGAACCTGCGCCGGCCAAGATCCGACCCCTCGTCGCGGAGATGTTTTACGGAATCGACAAAACCGCACTGGAGTCGACCAGCATCGAAGTACTCAATGGCAGCGGAGTCCCCGGGCTTGCCCGAAAGACCGCGGAACGGCTGCAACAGTTAGGGTTTCATGTCGTGCGGATCGATTCGGTGGCGACGACCTCAGGGATCACCACGATTATCGATCGGTCTGGCCACCCGCAGATTGCCCGGTCGTTGGCGGACGTGCTCGGTCGCAGTCGGATCCAGCGGGGATCCGGACGTGGAGCGGACATCACCATCGTGCTGGCGCGCGATCAGACGCGCCGATCGGTCTCTGAGAGGACCGCCTACCCCTAGGTTGCCCTCGCTTCATCGGCTAGCTGTCGATAGGGGAACCCAGTCACTTCAACTCACGACCACCACGGCGCGAGCAGGACGTCGACACCTGACGGCAGGTGGGTACGCAGCCATTGTTGACGGGCACGGTGCGGCGCCCCCCAGACTTGGCGGCCGTAGAGAGCACGAAACGTCTGGGTCTTTCTGAGGACCTGCTCCGCGCTATACGCGCCAGCATCGTACTCCACCGCCAAGCACCCGTGTCGGTCTTCGGCAAGCGCATCGGGTTGCGCACCCTCCTGGAGCACCGCGGCATCGCTCGCGTCCCACGCGTGCACCACATGGCGCAACCGCCACCGCATCTCAGCGACCCCGCACAAATGACGGAGCGCCGCGGGGACCACGGCCACCCGCGTGAGCCCCACGAAGGTGACGAACCTGACCACGCGGGCCCGCGCGGTGAGCGGGACCCATTCTGACCACGCGACGAGATGCCCGGCTGCTGCCAACCGGATCACCTGCACGCGCACTGCCGCCTCGGACGTGCTCGGCAAATACCGTCGACGGATCTGGCCCAAAGAGAGCACGCGGTCCATCGCGAGGTCCAGGCGCCACGACTCGTATTCCATATAAGATGATCATTGACTAAGTTGTCAGGTTGGTGCTATGATACCACACACCCAAAGGGGGGATCACAGTGTGGATCATAGAGCCAGAGGTCCGGCAGCAGGTCGAGACCGCGCTAGGGTCTCCGATCCCAGACCCGTCAACGCCGGAGTTCGAGCGTCTCCTCGCGCACCTCCAGCAGACCCGCCCCGAGCTCGCTCGCACCCTGTTGGAGGCGACCCGGGTCGCCTCCAACGTCATGCTGCCATCGGAGGCGCATGCGTACCGGATGCAACACCGACGCGTGGTCCGAGACCTGCTTGTTCGGTGCTTCTACAAGCCTGTGTGGCCGGAAGGACTCGTGCTTGACAAGAGGCGTGTCCTCGGGTTCGCACTCGTGCTCTTTGCCGTTGTGTTTCTCCCGGCGATCTATCTACTAAACAGCGCGGCAACCGCGCGGCACGTCGGAGGGCACCAGCTTGTGCCCGACCGTGGCGCCGCCTCTTCAGCGGGCGAGGTGCCCATTGCTGCGGCCCAGACTGGCCCGGAGACGCCTAGAGGAGTGAGCCCTCGCCTTGCGCCAAGTTCCGCAGCAACTCCCACACTCCCGATACCTCTTCCCGGACCTCTCAACGGTCAACTGCCAGACCTCTCAGTTCCGCTCCCCGCCGCGATCCACCGATTCCCGCCTGCGCTCTCCCCCAGCGCGCCCACTGCGGAAGGGCTCCCCTTGCAGCAGAACCTAGCGGAGGGAACCGCACTACGCGTGCTCGCCTTCGCGACCTCTGAGGATCGTCCCCCCTCGACACGGATCTTTGCTTTCATCCAACCTGACGGAACAAACCATGAAGAGTCCGTACGCGCTGACGGACGTCCGGGACCGTCCCTCACCGCCTCCGCGCAGACTTCAAGCGTCCCCCTGCCGATACCCGACACAGACGGAGTCCCCCAATCGGTGGGCCCCCCCAGACCACCGGGCATGCGTGTTGGGGAAATCATTTCCGCGAGACTCATGACGGGCGTTGCGCTGGCGCCAGGCCTGGAACCGAGTCCGCTTCTCGCGGTCTCTGATGCTCCCCGATGGTGCGGCTCGGATCGCTGCCCGCAAGTAATATGGCTGGGACATGCGACATACGCAGGCGGCCACCGTGTGCAGATTCAGATCTCTTCGGCCCTCATGGAGGGACGAACGTACGCGATACGCGCCGTGGTCCTGGGTCCTGACATGGTCACGGGCTTGCCCGCCGCGGTCTCCACCAAGACGGCACCCCTCGCTGCGCAAGTCGTAACGGCGGCTCTCGCTGCCGCCAATGACTACATCCAGTCGCTCGGACAGCAACAACGGGTCACGATCACCCAGGAGTGGTTAACAGTCACGCCAGCTGGGAGTCCGGACTTGTTAATGCACCTTCTGGGTCGAATCGGCGAGCTCATCGGCGCCTCCTCTGGTCGCGGGGCGACGGTAGAAGTCGCAGAGGTCGCACCGACGACCGAATTGCGGCTCTTCATCCTCGCGGTAGAAGGGAGGTAGCCCGGTGAGGAAGTTCCCAGGTCGCCTTCCAGTCAGCTGTCTCATTGCTACCGTCAGCGTTCTCCTCGTGCAAACACCCCTCGCCTGGGCCCAGGCCCCAGGCGGAGACATCTTCGGAAACCTCACAACCCTCATTTGCCGCATTGGGACATCGCTGTCGGGCCCTATGGCTCTGGCCGTCGGATTCGTCGTGCTCGCGGGAGGGGGCATCGCGGTCGCTTTCGGCGGGCGGCGGTCTATGAGCGGGATCGTTTGGGGGTTGCTTGGGATCGCCGTGGCGCTCGGAGCAGGAACTATCATGACGGCGGCCTTTGGGCGGGGCGCGTGTGGGTAGCGCTCAAGAGACCGATGGAGCGGCATCGCCTGTTCAACCTGGAGACCTCGCTTAGCCTCATGGGACTTGAACTCGACGATTGGGTAATCATCATTGGAAGCTGGACGCTGACGTTGCAGATTGCAGGGTTGCTACTCGCCCCACGCCCGCGCCTGTTGATCGCGACGCTCGTCGCCGGGGCAGGTTTCCTCCTCTACCGTCGACTCAAGGACCGCGTGCCCAAGAAATTTGGCTGGCATCTCCTGACGTACCTCACTGAAGCTGACACCTACCGCGCGGTCGCGGACACGCACAACCTCCAACCCATCGTCGCACCGAGACCGAGCACCCGGAGAGGAGTGGGCGAGCATGCGGTTCACACGCGATGAAGACTCGTTGACCGCCGAGCTCCCGTACTGGGCCATCCGGGATGGCCTCGTGCTTCTGGCTAACGGAACGTATGAGGTCGCCGTGGAAGCCGCACTCCCTCCCACCACCCTGTGGTCCCATGAAGCTGTCAACAGCCTGAACGTCCAGATTCGGACGCTCCTTCGACATGCCGTCCCTGATGGCGAGCGCCTCCGCGTCATGCTCGAGGTCGGCCCTGATGATGGGTCGCTCATCACCCGCCACGCCGAGCACAGTCAACACGCCCACCCCGTGATCCGAACGCTGACTGACAGTCGCGTCCACCATTTCCGGCAGGCACAACAGACAGGTCGTCTCGTAGGGTATCGACTGACCATTTCATGCACGCTTCGTCCGCGCGACCTCCCTCGGCGCCGCCGCTGGACGTCAGTCGACCCGAAGACGTTCTCCCGCGATCTCCGCGCGGCTGGACTCCTCCGGCAAGTGCTCCTTGCGACGCTTGACCGAGCGGGCGTGGCGGCGAAACCGCTAGATGGTTCCCGTCTGTTTGGGGCAATCTGGCGGTACTTCAATCCGGGCCAGCGGGCGCGCGGAGAAGCCCCCGCTCTGCCTCCTCTCGAGTTTGAGGCCCCCCCCGAGCTACTGGCACGATTTCCCCACCTTAGTCGTCCAACCGTCCGCTCGCAGGCGCTGGGATCGGACATCGCCCGCCGGTGGAATCACCTGTGGGTCGACGATCACTACGCCATGGTGGTGAGCATGGACCAGCTGCCAAGCAGTGAGACACGGGTAGGGATGCTGCAACCTCTGTTGGAGCTGCCCTGCTGGTTTTGGCTGGTGCTCGATTTTGTGCATGATCCCTATGCGCAAGCGGTGCGGGCCTTGGAGACCAAAGCGCGGCGCCTCTACGCTGCCAGTACGGAGGAAGCGCCGGTGACCGACTACGTGGACCCCCGCGTGCGAGTCGGGTTCGGCGAAGCAGACAGCGGCCTGCAGCATGCCTACAGCAGCGGGAGTCATCTGTTCCGGGTCGGGGCCTCGGTAGTGACATTTGCGCGAGACCTAGAGGTGGTGCGCACATGCGCACACTGCGCGCTCGACGCGTTCGGACAAGTCCATGGCGTGAAGGCGGTCGTGGAGACGGCGGGGTTGTGGCAACAGTTCGTCGCCCTGGCGCCGTGCAGTGGTCGGGCCAACGAACGCCTGTACCGAGTCTTTGAGGAGAACGCTGCGGATTTCTTTCCGTCAGCAGGCCCCTGGGGGGGGCACGGAGCTCCAACCTGCCTATTCTGGACCCAGTGGGACAGTCTCGTCGCCTTGGACCCGTTCGATCCTCGGGCCAGTAGTTGGAACGCGATCGTCGCGGGCGCGAGCGGCGCGGGCAAAACCTTCTTTGTGCAAAACCTCCTCACCCAACTCTTGGCGCGTGACGTTGAGGCGATCATTGTGGATCGCGGGGGAGGCTATGCGTACTTGACCCGCGCCCTCGGCGGCCAAGTCATCTCGGTTGGCGCAGCGGGCGAGACCAGCCTCAATCCGTTCGACCTTGCTGACGGAGCGGTCGTCCCACCTCCGGAAAAACGTGCCTTCCTCCACGCCCTACTCCGTGCGATGCTCGAATCGGATGCCTCGCGCGACTCGATGGAGAGCGCGATCTTGGACGCCGCGGTCGATCAGACGTACGCTCGAGCGACCGCTGCCCACCGAGACCCCACCTCAGGAGTGGTGGTCGAGAGCTTCGACGGGGCCCGGTTGAGCGACTTCGTGACCACCCTCATAACCATGGAAGAACTCGGTGATCGGGCGATGCATCCCCGGGAGCGCGATCTCGCCCGTCAGCTCAGCGGCCGGCTCCAACCCTGGGTTGGGGAAACCGCGTTAGGTCGGTTGCTCGACCGTCCGACCAATGTCCAGTTGAACGCCCCCCTCGTGTACTTTGAGACCACCGGGCTAGACCGTCACCCGGCCCTGCGCGCTGTCGTGCTCCTCCTGCTAGGCGACCTGATCTGGAGGCGTGTCCAGGAGCACCCAGAGCGCCGGAAGCTCGTCATCTTTGATGAAGCCTGGGCGCTTCTCAAGAACCCGCACGCCGCCCTGTTCATCGGCGAACTCTACCGCCGGTTCCGCCGCTATGGCGCGGCCGTCTACACGATCGCTCAGAGTCTTGACGACTTCCTCACCGATGGAGCGGCCGGCATTTTGGAGAATACGACCTACCACTTTCTCCTCCAACTTCCCAAACAACTCGACCAGGCGGTCCAGCTCTTCGGGCTCGGCGACCGTGCGCGGGACGTCCTCGCGAAGCTGTCTGTGCGCAAGGGGGTCTACGGGGAAGTCCTCGCCTGGGTGCGCCACGACGACAACCCAGTGGGCGACGTCCTCGTTGTTCGCCCGACGCCAGAGGAGTACTGGCTATTCACCAGTTTTGACCGCGACGTTCAGGTCCGAGCAGAGGCCGTCGCCGCAACGGCAGGTGACGTGATGCCCGCGATCATGCGGCTCGCACGTACATGGCCTTCGGGCACGGCCCATCCACAGAAGGAGGAGATCACACGTGGCTAGTGTGCTGTCCGTCGCTCTGGTAATTGCCCTTGGGGGCGCGTTGCCGATCGCCTCAACGGCCGCGGTCCCAGGTCCGTCATGGATGGACTGGGTCATGCAGTTGCGGATGCAACTCGATCAGATCGGGCAAGTCATCGCGAACATCCGTGAAGCCCTCGTCACGTCGATCACCGGGTGGTGGCGTGACGACCTCTCGAAGGTGACTCATGCGCTTGCTCTTACGGACCTGCAGGCTGTGCTTGACACTCTCACTGCGACAATGGCTCAGCTCCCTGCCGAGCTCCGCACCAACCTCGGCATGCTCGTCAACAGCGTGCTAGAGCAGACCGTCCCGCAGTGGAACACGCGGAGCACCGTAGACTCGTTCCGGGTCGCGGTTGCGGTCGACCCAAGGCTCCGGGAGATTGAGCGGCGCTCGCTCGGGCGTCAGGTGACGACGGCGAGTCTCGTCGCGCTCTCTGAGACGGTCCAGCAGTCGACCGACCAAGTCGCCGCCACCCTCGCGCGATCTTCCACAGCTGTCGAGACCGCGCAGCAGGCGATGATAAATGCCCAAACGCTGCAAAGCAGTGTCGCGGGAGCCCAGAGTAGCCGGGCCCTGCTCCAGTACCTCGGCGAGGGGCTCGCGGACCTCATGCGCCAACAGGCAGCCGTTGGCGGAATCCTCTCCCAGCACCTCGTCGCCCTCAGTCAACAGGACGCCCTGACGACCCGGGATCTTCAACTCGTCGTCTCGCTGCTGGCCCAAGAGGCTCTCGCGCAAGAACAAGCGCGGCGCGGCCAGGTCGCGGCAAGCCAGGAGGGTTTGCGTCTGCTGGCAGAGGGCTACAGCCAGTCATTGTTGGCGGTCGGCACGTCGCTACTGGATCTCAACAGCGGAAGTCAGGATCGACGCCGCCGCTTGCTCGACGCCATTTCGCCTACGCGGTAACACCCCATGATGCTCACTCAGTTCGCCTCTAGTCTCATGCTTGTCGGCCGCGCCGAGCTCGCCCGGTCAGAAGTCGCCCTGGCCGGCCCACCCGATCCAACCCAGGACCTGCTCCTGGATCTCGTCCGCATGAACCCGGAGGATCTGCTCCTCAAGGCGACGGCATGGGTGAACACGACGGGTTTTCCTCACGCGGCGGACAATATCGCGTGGGCTCTGATCCTGGCCCTCTTCGCTGCGCAAGTCGTCCGCGCAACCGGCGCTGCAAGCGGGCGGCTCCTCCAACAGGCGCTCGTCCGACTCGCGATCGGCGGCACGATGCTTAGCATGGCCCCCACAATCAACAGCTGGGTGCGCGAGGGGTTCCTGGCGTTCTACGACGCGGGCAGCGCGATTTGGGTCCAATGGGTACAGGCGCCACTACTCGAGTCGCTCACCGGATACCTGAGCCGGGTCAGTGCCGTCATGATTGCTTTGATCGGCGGCTCCTGGTTGAGTCACACGGCGGTCGGCGGGTGGATTGGTCTTGGCGGCGTGATGGACACACTGACCCAATTGCTCTTTGGCAGTATCCGGCTGGTGTTCATCCTCCTGGCCACGGTCCTAGCAATGTTCATGGTGCTGCAATTCACGGCGGGGATGATCATCTACCTCGCCCAGGTCTTCACCCCTCTCGCGGCCGCAGGGATCGTGCACCCACTCACGCAGGACTGGATGGCGCGGTGGGTCAGGCAGATCGTGCACGCCTGGTTGCTAGTCTTGTTGGTCAATGTCCTTTTCGGGCTCGCCGTCCACGTGGGCTTCGTCTTGCCGATCGAGCGGCAGAACGCAGCACTCCAGCACGCCCTGGTTACCTTGCAGGGTGCCTTCGAGGATCCTACCCAGGCGGTCGCGGCCTTGAGGTCGGCGGCGGACGTGCTTGTGGTGAGCCTGCTGTTTCCGGTCACGGTCGTAGTCGGTCTCGTCTTTGGAGTGGTCGCCCTCTGGCAGGCCGAAAGTCGTGTCAGCGCGTTTGTCGGAGCGATCGCGGCCGGCGTGCCAGCCTTCCTGGCGCCCCACCGGCTAGCCGTGGGCGCGACGCTAACCGGACCCGGGTCCCTGCGTGGGATGGCCCTCCCACCCCCGCCTGTGCCCCTCGGAGGTCGCGGCCCAGCGAGTTCACACCTCGGCCCGCCTCCCGGCGGCATCCGCCACCGGGGATAACGCTCAAGGCCACTCGCTCACATGAGGACTAGGTAGATGGACTCTCGAGGTTCCGCTGCTTCGAGCCCTGACTCCGGCCTTGCCCCACAGCGAGGAGACGGGCAGAGCCACCGCAGTCTGCGGATCCCATGAGCGGGAACTCCATATCCCGGTCACATGTGGTGGAGCTCCAGTGGGTGATGCTGGCGGCCTGCACCGCTATCAGTATCGTCTTGGTCACCAGCGCATGGCGGGGGATCACCACGACCATCAGGCTGCTTGACCACGTGGGATGGTCCATCGTTGTGCGTCGGCCAGCGACCCAATCGATCGGGTGGTTGGCTGGCTGCTGGCTTGTCCCGACGTGTCCTAGTGCGTTCATCACGGTGTGGACCGCCCTCGCTCCTATCTATCTAGCCATCGCCTGGGCGGGCCTCGCCGCCATGGCCGCGCTCGCCCATGTGTGGGCGGACCACATGGGTCGGAAGTCCGACCTCCCCCCTGGGTCCGCGCGGTGGGCCAATCGAAACGAGATGCGGGTCTTCATTCATGGCGAGCGGACGAGTCCGCAGCGAGGCTACCTTGGGATGCTGGCTCCGATCCACCGGCGCTGGTGGATGAGCCCGCCGCCTGTGTTGCGCTTGCCCGAGCGATTGCGGTGTTCACACTGTCTTGTTGTCGGCGGGAGCGGGGCCCGGAAGACCACGGGGTACCACAAACCGAACGTCTTGCTCGATGCCATGGACGGAGTCTCGGTCGTCATCTTCGACCTAAAGTACCCTGACCCCAAGAGCGGGTTTTGGGATTGTGTTCCCTATTTCGCGAGGCGCGGGCACGATGTTCAACTCTTCCTCCCGTTCGACCGACAGACCTTGGCGCTCCCGCTCCTCGGGGATGTGCGCACACTCGAGGATGCCTACGACATCGTCGACCTCTTACTGCCACCGCCTTTACAGGACAACTCCGCGACCTTCTATCGCGATCAGGAACGACAGTTGCTGGTTGGGTTGCTCCTCGGTGTGGTCCGCGACCATTTGCGGACTCCCAGCGACGCGTTCGTAGGTACCCCGTCGCTGCGGCGGCTCTTTCGCCTTTGCCTAGCCGGCATTCGAGAGATCGAGCGTTATGTCCACACGCATCCCGACTCGCAGGTCCGGGAGGCGATCGCGGGCCTCTTTGAACTGGAGGATCGGTTGCTCGCTGGGATCGCCGCTGGTGTCGCGGGACGCCTCCAGATCTTCAACGACGATCGGCTCGATCGGGCCACGTCCCTGCCCCCTGACCCGCGCCTGGAGGTCCGGCTTGCGCAACTTGGGACGGCGCCCACGCTATTGTACGTCGGCATGCCGCAGGAGCGCGTCCAAGGGGCGCGGGGACAACTTGTCCTTCAACTCGTCAAACGGGCAGTGGACCGCGCCTTGCTGCAAACGGCGGACCGGTGCGGTGGGGCGCTCCCCGTGCATGTGTCAGTTTACCTCGACGACCTCGCGGCGATGGGCCCACTCCCCAACGTATCCGAGATGATGGCCACGATGCGCAGCCGGCGCGTCGCCTACCACCTGAGTCTCCAGAACCGCGCCCACGGCGAGTTACTCTACGGGCCAACGGGATTCCGGAGTTTCTTCGTCAACAACATTCAAACCGTCATCATCTTCCCGCGGTACCTCAAGTTCGATGACGCAGCCTACTTCTCCGAGATGCTGGGATTCATGACCGTCGAACAGCGTTCGATGGGCCTCACTCGACGCGGGTGGCTGCACGGGTCGCGCACCAACTGGTCCCGCGAGGGGTTGCGACCGCTCCTCCCGCCTGAAGAATATCCCGATTGGCCGGAGCCCATGGGCATTCTGTTCGCGATCGGAGCCCGGCCAGCTCGCGTGCTCTTGCCACGGGTGGACGAACATCGGGTCGCCGGAATTCGCAACCCGCTGCACCGGTTCCACCCGTACCTGGCTCCTGGTGGGGACGAACTCTCCCGCGGGCAGCAGGTCACAGCGCTTATCCGGACTCATCTGAGCTGGGTCGATGCGCACCGCGCGACTTCGCCCGAGCGCACGCAGGCGGGGGTGGAGCGCCGGATACTCACCGACGCACGCGGGGTCTCGGCGGAAGGCGATCGGGCACCAACGTCGACGTATTCACCTGAACCCACGGTGGCCTCGGTTAATCCGACCCCGGATACCCCCGGCCAAACCTTGTCACCAGAACCCGACCAAGTCCCGTCCGAGGACGTGATGACGACCGCACTGGTCCCGACGTTGCGCCAATGGGCGAACGACGTCATCGAGCGACCGCTCCCTCCTGGCGCAATTACGGCCTACTATCACAACGGACGCCTCACGAGAATGGGGGTGCTGCGCGGGAGCCTCCCGCCGGACCTGGCTGTCCCGGAATCGCTGGGTGCCTGGATCGCGCACCGATGGGTTCGGGTGAGCCAAACGGAAATTGGGGTGTTGCCGCGGGCGTTGCGGCTCCTCTCCCATCAGTCACTGACAGCTCTCCGACGAGCCGGCTCCCGCGGCCGCACCGAGCGTCGCTCGCAACCAACCCCGCCCCAGTCGCCCACAGCATTGTCGGTCTCTGAAAACCGCATCTCGCAGGCATCAGAGGTCGCCGCTTCCGTTCCGAAGCCTGCCAGGGAAGCCATGGAGCGTCTACACACGTGGGTGAACGCACGGGGGAAGCATTTTGAAGGCCATCCGGATCGGGACGCTCAGGCAGAACTGCTCGGAGCCTACGACCCGGGGCACGCCGTCTCGATCCGGGTTGATGCCCTCCAGCAAGTGTTCGCGCCGGCAGGAATCTCGTCCACGCAAATGGTGCGGATTCGGTCCGCCTGGCGTAGGGCGGAGTGGACGCGGTCTGACGCTGACCATCTCACGACGGTGCGGCGGCTCGGAGGGACACGGCGTCGCGTAGTGGAGGTCTGCTGGTCGTCCTGGGTGGCCATGAGCCGCCTGGACGATCCGACACCACCGCCACAACCTCGGAGCGCCCCTGACCCGGATCCGGGACCCAGCCGGCGACCCGCTCACGAAACCGGTGCCGGGACCGGTGGCGCCATGGAAGGCCCGGCGACGGGCAAAGTGGCTGGGCCCCCTTCCAACGCGGGGGAACGAGGTGTCACCACCAAGGTAGCTTCGTGAAGGCGGGCCTAGTGACCACGCTTGCTGCAGAAGGTGGTCTCCGGTGCCTGCGCTGCCCCGCGAGGTCGCACAGGGCGACCGTATCCGGAACGGGTGCCACGTCCTCGACCTCGCGCAAGGCACGCTCGCGTCGCTCGCTCGTCGCAGAAGCTCCGGCGCTTGCGCTCGGCCTCCGGACGCGGCGGTGGTGTGGGCAAGTTAAGGTGAGTTGATTCCATGCCTAGCACAGTGCTCGTTCCTCCAGATCGGGCAAGGCTGCCCATGAGAGGGCAGATCTCGTCAGAAAAGAGAGGTGGGACCATGTTGAACCGGATCATTCTCATTGGACGGCTCACACGTGACCCGGAGTTGCGGCACACGCCGATGGGCAATCCCGTCGCATCCTTCATCCTGGCAGTTGACCGTCCGTTTCGCCGGGCGCATGGCGCGCGGGAGACCGACTTCATTCCCATTGTTGCCTGGCGAAAGCTCGGGGAAACGGTCTCCCGGTTTGTTGGGAAGGGCCGTCTTGTCGCCGTCGAGGGATGGCTGCAGGTGCGCAAGTACGAGAGGAAGGACGGCACTCCTGGCCGCACGACCGAGGTCATTGCCTCCAGTATTCGTTTCCTTCCTGACGGAAAGTCACGAAGAGATGTCGATTCCGGCTTGGTCGCAACAGTGGCGACAAACCAATGAATGACCCTCCGCCTCCCTAGCTCTCTCTCGTAGCAGGAACGCATTTAGGATGGAGCAGGACGCCCGAGGTTACGGGCGTCCTGCTCCTTTTGCTTGGGTTTGTTGCGGGCACCAAGAGCTCGTCCAGTCACAGGTAAAGCGAAAGGGGGAGACATATGGTTCGCAAGGTCAGAGTGGCAACCTCAGTAGATTCCGAGACGGCTCAGGCCCTCCGCGATCGTGCCGCGCTGCACCATTTGAGCGTGAGCCAGGCCGTGGCCGCCCTGCTCGCCGGTGCAGTGAAAGGGACCCCTACCGACGGGAGCGCCGTACTGTTATTTGCAGAGCTGCGGCAGACCCTACATCGCGATGTCGCGCGGATGGCGGACCGGCTGGCCTATCTGCTCGTGCGCGGGGCCCTTGAAGCGGGGGCGGCTCGCCGCGAAGTCTTCAACCTGCTGGTCCGATCGGGTGTGACACCTGATGCGGCAAAGCGGATCCATGAGTCTGCGTGGCATGCTGCTGTCGCGGCGCTCCGCAAGCCGGTGGCCGACGTGCGTGAACTGGCCGGGGCGGAGGCAGCGCCGGAGGAGGGTCAGACCGATGAACGACATGAGTAATGCGGACACGTGGAGGGTGTCCATTGGGACCGTGGTGGTGCTAACCGCACTCCTGGCTTTTGCCGTGCGGTCGAGGGGCGCGAGACCGTGGTGGGCTATTGGCGGAGGCTTGGGCCTCCTCCTAACGGCGGGACTGAGAGGGGCGTGGGAACTTGGGATTCTCCTGTGGAGTGTCCCGATGCTGGCGGCATACTTCCGCCACCAGTCGCTCGGTGGAACCCTGTTCCCGGAGCGATTTGCGACACGCGACGACATCCAGCCATATCTCATCGATTCTGATTCGGCTGAAAGCGAGCGGGCGATCCTCGCGGGCACCCTGTGGGAGACCCGCTGGGGGCGATCCATGGCCTCGTGGGTGGCCCTCCACCCGACGCAGGATCGCCCAGAAGTTGGCCATGGGCTCGTGGTGGCTCCGACGGGTCTGGGCAAGGGGCTTGCGATCGTGACCCAGATGCTGCGTAACACCCATCACAGCGTCATTGTGCTTGATCTGAAAGGAGAGGCCTACCGCTTGACCTCCGGGGCTCGTGCGGCTGCTGGGCATCGCATTGTCCGCGTCGATCTGGACGGGGGTCTAACAGGTCATCGATGGGATCCCACCGGGGAGGCGACAGACGAGGACGACCTGCGCGTCATCGCCCACGCGCTCACGCATGACCCCCACGACCGCGACCCGTTCTGGGCGCAAGCTGCGGAAGAGATGCTTACCGCTGGGATGTTGGCCGGTCGGTCTTGTGGGCGTGCCGTCTTTCCGTTTCTCCGCGGGCTCTTCGATCTGGGGATCCATGGGGCAGCGGATCTCATTCGCACGATCGATCCGGCGATCGCCGTACGGTTTCTCCCCGACGGCCGCGTGGGGACCAAGTTGATGCTCGGTGTTTGGATGACGCTTGTTGCCCGACTGCGGCCGTTGCTCACGGATCGCCTCCTACCGGTCTTGGCAGGGGCGGATTTTGCTCCCGCCGACCTTCGGACCGAGCGCACCACAGTCTACCTCACAGTACCCGAGGCATCATTGGAACGCCTCACCCCTGCGCTCGGGGCGGTATGGACAGGTCTGATCACCGGGATCATCAGACACGCGGACGCCACGCCAGCCGCGGGACACCACCCTCTCCTCCTGATCCTCGATGAAGCGGGCCGGATCCCGATTCCACGCCTGCCCGGGTACCTTGCGACGCTACGGTCCCGCGGGGTAACCTGCCTCGTCTACGTACAGAGCTTCTCGCAGCTCACGGAGCAGTACGGGCTCGATCAAGCTCAAAGCATCTCGAACAACTGCGCCCTGCACGTCTACTATCAACAGCACGATGCCACGACAGCGTGGGCCGTGAGTCGACGCTTGGGCGAGACGAGTGATTACGCGCGAGGGTACGGCGTCGCGGAGACCGGGATCATTCCTGGAGGGGGGACAACTACGGAGTCGGTAATCGAGCGGCCCCGCCCGCTGTTGACCCCGCAGGAGGTAATGCGACTTCCGGATGACACTATCCTGGTGTTCTATCGCGGTCTCCGGCCCCTCTGGGTCAGGCGACTGGATTGGCGGGAACACCCCACCTTGTCGAATCTCGCGTCCCTTCCACCAGCGGCACTTCCACGCCTAGCCACGGAGTCAGATGGGTCTCACCCGCTCTCCCTGCCAAGGGAAGGCGCTGCCCATGATGCATATGTGGATCCCGATGGGTAGTCGGATCCAGATCGCCTCATGATGGGGCGGTCTCCTCAGGATGTGCCGGGATTCGTTGGGCGGGAGGCGCAGAGCTCGCATTCGCACAACCCCGTGCGGAGGAGGACGAATGGGTAAATTCCGGTGTCATGGCCGTCGGACCACACGAAGCGGAGCGCGTACGCTCCCACCCGCTGCACATTCATCGCCCGAATATCAGCCGGGATGTCTTTTGCGGTGAGCTGCGGACGGGGTGTGCGCCACTCGCCTTTGCATCGAGCACAGGGGCAATTGGCGCGAAGGTTCAACCACGCGTAGGTAGAGCGATGCCCATCGGACCAAGTCAGTCGAAAGACCGCATCGGTCACGCTACCGATCTCGGTTGGCGTGGGCATGCGCGAGGTCACGCGGGAGATCCTCCACTAGTGGGGGCGACGGGGCTGGTCGCTGGAGGCGTTTCGCCTGGACTTCGCCGCCGTCGTCTCCTGCGCCGTCGGCGCTTCCGTCCCTGCGTTGCCTGAGCTACCATCGGTGCCTCGGCAACTTGGGGACTCGGCGGCGATGGGGATTCTGGAGGCGTCGGGGGCGTGACCGGTGGGGGTGTGACCGCTGCAAGAGGCCCTGCGGCCGGAGGCTGCGGCCGCCGGATGGGACGAGGGAGTTCTCGCTCCGCCGTGAGCTTGAACTTCTCCAGGCTGTGGTCAACATAGGCGTCGAACACCCGGTAGGCCGCCGCGTCCGTGATCAGCGGCATCCCGACGTCGACCTCGAGGGTTAAGGCGAGCTCCGTCTCGCCCTCCACAGGCTTGAGGACATATGCTCCTCGATACATCTTCAGCCCGCCTCGGGTTTGGCGAAACTCGATGCGGTGAGGCGGCTGAAGGGTGGCCTGTTGGATCGACTCCACCGGGATGCCGGCGAGGTACCCTCGGTACTGCACGGTAACCCCGTTGGCACGGCGCTCAAGCAGGTCAGCTGTCATCCACAGACCGGTGACCCGCGGATGGGTCTCCAACCGGCTGATCAACTGGAAGACTTTCTGGACCGATGCCTTGATCAGGCGTTGGCCTTGGACGCGAATCATGCTGCGGACATCGAGGCGGACACGGAAGGGACCCGAGGAACCAAAGGGGTCGCGGTCGGTAATCTCTCCTCCCGCCGGTGTTCCTGCATCAGTGGACTCGCGGGGCTCGGCGCCTCACGTCTGCTCACCACACGCGACTCAGGGACGCAACCTACGCGCGTCGACCTGGTGATGGGATCAGGCTTCGCGCGCGTTTCGCCGCTTCCACCATGACCCGGAGTTTGCCGGTGGTCTCATCAATCGTGCGGGTCTTCAACCCGCAGTCTGGCGAGAGATAGACCTGCGAGGCGGGGATGATGTCGAGCGCGCGTCGCACCCCCACGAGGATCTCGTCGACCGTCTCAATGCGGTGTGAGTGGGCATCGGTGACGCCGAGGCCAATGTCTTTGGTGAACGGAGGGTGCTTGAACGTGTCGAGTAAGGCGAATTCTTCGTTCTTCAAAGCGAGATCGAGCTGGTTCACCGCTAACCGGAGAACCGTTGGGTAGATCTTGCGAACATCTCCGTAGCACACATGCGAAATCGTGTAGGCCGAGACGCCGTCCGTAACCAGCTCCATTGCTTCAAGGGCCAGTTCCAGGTCCTCATCCGGACGCGTGTGGATCGCAGGCTCATCAATCTGGATATAAAGTGCGCCTGCGCGCTGCAGATCGAGCACTTCTTCGCGAATGGCGCGCGCGAGGTCGAGGACCAACTCGCGCCTGCTGGGATAGTACTCGTTGAATGACCACTCGGCAATCGTGTAGGGACCGGTGAGCATCCCCTTCACGGGCCGGGACGTCAACGATTGAGCGTAGGTGAACCATTCGACGGTGACGGGGTGCTTCCGACCCACGGGCCCGACGACAACAGGTTTGGGATAGTAGCGGTTCCCGTAGGAGCGGACGAGGCCAGCGATGTCGAAACCTTCCATTTCGTCTGCGAAGTACGCCACCATGTCCCCACGGTACTGTTCCCCGTCGACGAGCAGGTCCAAATCCAGCTCTTCCTGAATGCGGATCCATTCCTGCGTCGCTTGCCGCTCCAGGGCCGTGAGTTCATCCTTGGAGAGCTGCTTCCGAAGCGCTTTCCGCCTCGCCTCCAACAAGTACGCGGGCTTCGGGTAGCTTCCGACAGCCGTCGTAGGCAGCGGTGGCAAGCTCATGTGCGGGCTCCTCTCAGCCCTTGGCGCGCGGCACGCGCAGCCTCGACCAAGCGGTGGAGTTTCCGGGTCGCGACGCCATGGGGCAGGAACTCCAGCCCAGCACTGGGGCTAATCTGCAGGCGGTCGGGGGGCACGACCTCGGTAATCCTCCCGATGGCGGCGACGACCTCGTCAACCGGTTCGAGCCGCGTGTTCCGCGCATCGAGAATGCCAAAGGCGAGCTCTTTCGTGAATGGGGCTTGCCGAAGGACCTCCCAATTCCGATGCCCCGCCACGAAGTCCAAGCCGATCACCTCAAACGGGAGCTCAAGTAGCTGGGGGTAGAGTCCTCCGACATCGCCGAAGTACGTGCACAACACTTTCTTCGCTCCGACGCCGCTCGTGAGCACGCGCATCGCCTCGGCGAAGACCGGGTAGTCCTGTTTGAAGTGACACAGCGCAGGCTCATCGACCTGGATGATCTCTGCCCCGGCCGCGCCGAGGGCCCGCAATTCCTGGTTCAGGGCTCGCGCTACCGCCAGGGTGAAGTCCCGGAATGAGGCATAATGTGAATTCTGAGAGAGCTTGGCCAAGGTGAAGGGGCCCGTCACCACGGGTTTGACCGGTTTCGGACTGTGCGCGCGGGCAAACGTGAATTCCTCGACGACCACGGGTTCAGTCCAGGTCACTGCGGCGTCCGCGACCGGTTGACGGAAGTACACATTGGTGTCGAAGTATCGCTGGAGCCCATTGATCGAGAACCCCCGCAAGCGACGGGCAAAGTGGGTCTGGCTATCTTCCCAGCGAATCTGGCCATCGGTAATGAGGTCAATGCCTGCGTTGACCTGCGCCTGAATTGCCTCAACGGTGACGTCGTCTTCGACCTGGCGCAAGGCCGTCTCGTCGAGTTGACCCTTTTGGAACCGTTCGACTGCGGACCGCCACTTCCCAGGGGCGGGCAGGTCGGGGATTTTCGGATAGTTGCCCACGACTGTCGTGATCATTCCATTCTCCTCTGATCGCCCAACCCTTAGCGGCCCTGCTGAGGATAACCTGGAGCGCGCGGAGGGTCCTGGTCCAGTTTAGGCGGTCGCGCGCTCTCTGGCAACTTTGGCGAGCTCGATGACGGCTTCGTACCGACCAAACGAGGGAATCAGATAAACGCCTGCGACCTGGGCGCGAATGGCCATGAACAGTTCTTGTGCAATTCGGACGCCTTCCTCCCTCCCATCGACTCCAGCCTTTCGAATTCGCTCGCGCACCCACCCCGGGACAGAAAACCCTGGCAACTCGTTGTGCAGGAACTCCGCATGTCGGTACCCTGCGAGGGGCAGGATCCCGACCAGCAGCGGAATGGGCATCCCTCCCAAGAGACGGGTGAACCGATCGAGGACCTCCGGCTCATAGACTGGCATCGTGCATACGAAATCCGCGCCAGCACGAATCTTCCGTTCGAGGATTTTGGCCTCTTTGTCCGGGTCTGGAGCCGCCAAGTTGAGGGCTACCCCCACCGTGAAGGTGGTCGGGAGTCCTATCGAGTTCCCGGCCACGTCGCGGCCCTGGTTGAAGTCTTTGATGAGTTTCACCAGCCCCGAGGGCTTCACGTCCGAGAGCGCGGTTGCGGTCGGGTAGTCGCCCATCTGCGGCGGGTCGCCCCGGAGCACGAGGATGTTGCGCACGCCCAGCGCGTGCACCGCGAGGAGATCGGACTGAAGGCGGATGAGATTGCGATCCCGCGTCGTGAAGTGGAGCACGGTCTCCAACCCCACATCCGATTGAATTCGGGCGCACATCGCCCAGGGGCTCATCCGCAGTCGGGCCATCGGGTTGTCGGACACGTCAATGGCGTCAACCCCCGCCTCGAACAAGCGACGACATCCGTCGAGCTCCTTTCGATCGTGCACACCTCGAGGCGGATCCACCTCAACGGTCACCACGAATCTCTTGCCGAGCTTCTGTGCTAGCGTCGTCGGAGCAACGGGGCGTGCGACAGGTTCAACCTCAGACGCAGGGCTCGGGCTCACGGTCGCCCAGGGCACCTCGCTCATTGGCTCCCGCAACGCGACGGCCATCGCGGCAATGTGCTCTGGGGTGGTCCCGCAGCAGCCCCCGACAACTCGCACCCCGAGAGCCGCGAGGCGCCGCGCGTGTTCGGCCATGTACGAGGGGGTCGAGAAGTACATGTAGCGGCCGCCGACGTAGGCGGGGAACCCCGCGTTGGGCATCGCGGACAATTTGGCGTGGGTGACGGCCTTGACCATCTGCGTCATCACATCGAGGATGCCCTGCGAGCCAACGCTGCAGTTCGCGCCGATCACGTCAGCCCCCGCGGCCTCCAGCGCCTTGACGATTTCGCGTGGTGCGTGCCCGAGCAACGTTTTTCCTTCCTGCGTGAACGTCATCTGTGCGATCAGGGGCACCGTTGTCACCTGCTGAGCTCCCCGCACCGCTTCCAAGAGCTCGGCCAGATCCGTGAATGTCTCAAGGATGAGCACATCCGCGCCACCAGCCACCAACGCCTCGGCTTGTTGAGCGAAGGCTTCGCGCACCTCTTCAGGCGTGATCGTCCCCAAGGGCGCCATCGGTCTCGCACTGGGTCCCATCGACCCAGCCACGAAAACTTGGCGTGTCGAGGCATCCGCCGCCTGTCGCGCGAGCGCCGCCCCGGCTCGGTTAATCTCTGCGACCTGTTCCCCCAAGTTATGGGCGGCGAGCTTGAAGCGATTCCCCCCAAACGTGTTGGTCTCGATCAGCTCCGCACCACTAGCGATGTAGTCGCGGTGGACACCCTTGACGAGGTCCGGGGCCGTGAGATTGAGAGCATCGAAACATTGATCAAATGGCACGCCGCGCGAATACAAAAGCGTCCCCATCGCGCCGTCGGCAAGCAACGGTGCGCGCTCCAAGCGAACCATAAACGGATGTGTGTCAACCCCAGCTCGCGTCACAGACGCCACTCCACGGGACCTCGGCGATCCCCTCTCCCCACCAGGCGGCCGGCATGCGCCCAGGGTTCAAACGATCCCTACTTGTCGGGCTAGGCGGGTAGCCTACGCCTCACAGACGCGAGAACAAGTGCCGTAGCAGCGCCATCCAGCGCGACGATACCTGTCAGCGTCATTTTGTCGATTCCCATGTCGCTTACCATGTACGTCACCCCGATTGGCCCAGTAAAGAACATCCAGACTGGCCCCCAAACAAATGCCTCCACCCACCGCGGTAGCATGTGCCCTAACGCGGCCGCCAAATACACCACGCCCGACATACCCCAGAATACCGCTGGAGCCAGCACGCCACCCAGCAAGGTCCACTGCAAGAAAGGGTTTCGGCCGGACAGCAGCCGCAACGCTAGGCGCCTCAACAACAAGGCGAAAGTGATGACCGTGAGCCCGCCAGATAGCAGGCTAACCACGTAGATCCCTACGAAGCTTGCCACGCCTTGTTGGAGACCTGCCAGCACTCCCTCTTTAGATTGCAGTATGCCCGTGAGCAGCACCAGGCTGGTCATGAAAAGACAAGCGAAGGCGACCGCAGTAACATAGTAGACAACCGACCCCCGCAGCGGACTAACCGCCACAAGGTTGAGTTGCTGCTCCCGCGCCCTGTCTGTGTCCTTACCCGAGCGTGTCATCTTCGCGCCAAGTTCCCCCAAAAGACTGGCTATGGTAGTTCTCCGAAATTGCACGATTCCTTTGACGCAGCCGTCAATGTGTCGGTCTCAGTCCGCGAGGAGGGACTTGGCAATGATGCGCCGCTGAATCTCTGATGTCCCCTCGCCGATTTCGCACAGTTTCACGTCCCGATAGTACCGCTCAACCGCATAGTCCTTGATGAATCCATACCCGCCATGGATCTGGATCGCCTTGTTGGTAGCGCGACCGGCGGCCTCAGAGGCAAACAGTTTGGCCATTGAGGCTTCCCGGCGGAATGGCTTCCCCAGATCCACGAGCTGCGCCGCGCGCAACACGAGCAACCACCCAGCATCCAATTCCATGGCCATGTCCGCGATCATGAATTGAATCGCCTGCAGGTCGGCGATGGGCGTTCCAAAAGCCTTCCGCTGGCCCGCGTAGGCGATGCTGTCATCCAACGCCGCTCGCCCGAGCCCTACTGCCATCGCGCCAATACCTATGCGCCCGCGTTCGAGAACCCGCATGGCTTGACCGTAACCGGCCCCGACTTCCCCGACAAGTGCGGTCGCGGGCACCACGCACTCCTCGAACACGACTTCCGAAGTGTCGCAGGCACGCAGGCCGAGCTTGTCCTCTTTCTTCCCAATGTGGAGCCCAGGGGTGTCGCGGTCCACAATGAAGGCCGAGATCTCATGCGGGCTCACCCTTGGATTCGTGACCGCCATAACGACGTAGACACCCCCAACGCTTCCTTGGGTGACGAACACCTTGGACCCAGTGAGGACCCATTTGTCACCCTGGCGTACCGCCCGGGTCTGGATAGCCCCGGCGTCACTGCCGGCACTCGGCTCAGTCAAGCACCACGCCCCCAACGGGTCACCGCGGGCCAGGCGGGGGAGGTACCGACGCTTCTGGTCGTCGTTCCCGAAGAGGAGGATGTGGCCGGTGCACAACGAGTTGTGCGAGGCGACTGTCAGCGCCATCGACCCATCACCCCAGGCGACGGCCTCGATCGCCAGCATAGCACTCACACACTCCAACCCCGCACCACCGAATTGAGGGGGCACTCCAAGGCCCAGCAATCCAAGCGAGGCGAGCTTGGGTACGATTTCCAGTGGAAACTTCCCGTCGCGATCCCAGCGCGAAGCATGCGGTCGGAGTTCGGCGGCGGCGAATTCGCGGACCGAGTGGTGGACGAGGCGTTGGTCTTCAGTGAGTTCGATGCGCACACAAATCCCCTTGCTGCTGCCGGAGCGTCCTGCGTGTCATTCGAGGGACGCGGGCATGGGTGGCGCTAGCCCTTCACCACGCCGATCGGTCTGGTCCGCGCAACGCGCCGACTGATCCCTGCCTCGTCACACACTGTGACGACCTGCGCCACATCCTTATACGCTTGGGGGGCTTCCTCAGCAAGGAGTCTCTGATCCTGTGCTCGCACGAGGATGCCCCGCTTGCGGAGTTCGGCGGCTACGTCCACGCCGGCCAGAGTCCGAGTCGCCTGCTTGCGACCCATCAGGCGACCCGCCCCGTGGCACGTGGATCCGAACGAGTCCCGCATAGCCCCTTCGGTCCCGACTGCAATGAAAGAGTACCGTCCCATGTCCCCCGGCACAAGAACAGGCTGTCCGATTGCGCGATACTTGGCGGGGACCTCCGCGTGGCCTGGCGGGAACGCGCGGGTGGCCCCTTTCCGATGCACGATCACGTTCTGACGCTTCCCGTCGACCACATACTCTTCGAGCTTTACAATGTTGTGCGCGACATCATAGACGAGCCCCATCCCAAGCGCGTGCGGGGTGCTGCCAAAGACTTGGCTGATGCTTTCGCGCACCCAATGGGTGATGACTTGCCGATTTGCCCAAGCGAAGTTGGCAGCGGCGCACATCGCTCCAAAGTACTGCTGCCCCTCGGGCGAGTCGAACGGCATGCACGCCAATTGTCGGTCGGGCACCTCGATGCCGTATCGCTTCTGCGCCCGTTCGGCAGTTCGCAGGTAGTCAGTGCAGACTTGGTGACCGAGCCCTCTGGACCCGCAATGGACGAGAATTACAATGGTCCCCGGCGCATCGAGTCCCATCGCGCGCGCGGCGTCCAGATGGTAGATCTCATCCACGACTTGCACCTCGAGAAAGTGGTTCCCTGATCCTAGGGTCCCAATCTGGCCTCGTCCACGCTGTTTGGCTTGGTGGCTCACTGCATCGGGGTCCGCCTGCGGCAAGGCGCCACCCGCTTCGATCATGTCCAGGTCCTCGGTCCACCCATACCCGTGCTCGATGGCCCACCGGGCGCCGCCCCGCAGCACCGCGTCGATCTCGCGCCCATCGACCTTGAGTCGTCCGAGCGAACCCACGCCGGAGGGAACACCATGGAAGAGTACGTCCATGAGCGGCGCGAGCTTGTCCCGAACTTGTTCCTCGATTAGGTTCGTCCGGAGTAGTCGGACTCCACAATTGATGTCAAAACCCACACCGCCAGGGCTGATGATGCCCCCCTCATATCGGAAAGCGGCGACGCCACCAACTGGAAACCCATATCCCCAGTGGATGTCGGGCATCCCAAGCGAATGCCCGATGATGCCGGGCAGGGTGGCAACATTCGCGACCTGCTCTAGGGCCTCTTCTTCTGCAATCTGGCGGAGCAAGGGCTCATCGGCGAAGACTAGACCGGGCACACGCATCCCCGGTTTGTACGACATCGGGAGTTCCCACCGATAGTCGTCAACTTTCCTCAGAACTCGTGTCCACGTGCTGCTCATGAGAGGGTGCCCACCGCGTTCATGCTTCTAGCTCTCATCCGCGTGCGGTGCGCCTCTGGCGCAATCAGAAGGGCTCCTCATGGGAGGACCATGAAGAGCCCGCAGGATATCGGAGCTGGCGCGGATTCGGTCTTAGAACGGCATTGCCTCAACACCTTTGATCTCGGGCACGGCCTCTTTAAGCATCCGCTCAACTCCGGCCTGCAGGGTCATCATCGAGTGCATGCAACCCACGCACGCGCCTGCTAAGCGTATCTGCACAATCCCGTTCACGATGTCAAGAAGCTCAATGTCCCCGCCGTCGCCCTGAATGTAGGGACGAATCGACTCGAGCACTTGTTCTACGCGCCCCTTCAGCTCAGAGTCTGCGGTCTGCACTGCCTGCTCAGCCATCTGACGCCTCCTGGACGGATCGGTGCTTAGACGGGTTTGGACGTGGGTTCGTTCCCACAGGGCTCAGCCTTGCCTGGATCTTGTCGGGTTTTGAACGAATGACCGCAGCCACAGGTCGAGACGGCATTCGGATTCCGCACCGTGAACCCTTCGCCCATCTGCGACTTCATGTAGTCGATCTGGATGCCGTTAAGCACCTGGTAGCTGGTCGCGTCGACCAAGACCCGGACGCCACCGTGCTCGATGACCTGGTCTCCCTGTTTCTGCTCGGTCTCAAACGCCATCCCGTACGAGTACCCTTCGCATCCACCCTGCGCGATGAACAACCGGAGCGCGATGTTGGGCTGCTCTTGAGATTCGAGCAGATCCTTGAGCTTCAGGGCTGCCTGTTCCGTGATGGTAATCATGAGTCGCTCCAAAAGAGACGTGGCAAGCCGCTCGCGATGACACTTGCATTGTACTGGCTGCGGAGGAGCCGTGTCAACAAACCCGACCGAATGGTAGCGTACGCTAGGTTGTGTACTTTCAAGAGGAGAAAGAGAGAGGACGTATCCCGGACCCAACTCTGCGATGAGATAGGAGGAGGGACACGTCCAA
>OBEQ010532207.1_pt1 | contig 58340 bp, 50 predicted proteins | sample 1670901 | NCBI WGS metagenome assembly OBEQ01 (sample SAMEA104232315, study PRJEB22302) | groundwater metagenome | biome: forest; feature: aquifer; material: groundwater | place: USA | collected 2011-08-07 | depth 5.4 m
AAAGGCATTTTGCCTTTGTCATTCCAATTTTCGATTTTCAATTTGCAAATTGCGATTTTCAAAATCTTCTCCTCCGCTATCACTCCGTCTCCTCCGGTTCCAACTCACCCCTTTTCGCCAGGTAGCTGTACATGGCCGGGATTACGTACAGAGTGAGAACCAGGGAAAAGAGAAGCCCCCCGACCACAACGATCCCCATCGGCATGCGGCTCTTGGAACCCGCGCCCAGGGCCAGCGCAACGGGCAGGGTTCCCAGCACGGTCGCAAGGCTGGTCATGACGATGGGGCGGAAGCGTGAGGCGGCCGCGTCCTGGACCGCGGCCATAAGCTCCAGTCCGTGATGCCGGCGCTGGTTGGCGAACTCGACGATGAGGATGCCGTTCTTGGTCACCAGGCCGATGAGCATGATGATGCCGATCTCGCTGAAGATGTTCAGGGTCATGTTGAAATACCACAGGGCCAGCAAGGCGCCGCACAAGGCCAAGGGCACGGTGAACATGACGATAAAGGGATCGCGGTAGCTCTCGAACTGGGCCGCGAGCACCAGGTACACCAGGGCGAGCGCCAGCAAGGCCGCGAAGAGCAGACCGCCGGAGGACTCCGCCTGATCGCGCGCGGGGCCGGCCAGCGCGGTCACGAAGCTTTTGTCGAGCACCTTGGCGGCTACGGCGTCCATGGCTTTGATGCCGTCGCCCAAGGTCATGCCCGGGGCGAGGCCCGCCGAGATGGTGGCGGACACGTAGCGGTTGTAGCGGAACAGCTGGGGCGGATTGATCTGCTCCTTATAGCTGACCAGATTGTCCAGGTCCACCAGCTCGCCTTTGTTGTTCTTGACCTGGATATTCTTCAGATCGCCCGGCCGGCTGCGGAACTCCCGGCCCACCTGGCCGATCACCTGGTACTGGCGGCCGTCCTTGATGAAATAGTCGAAGCGCAGGCCGCTGAAAGCGAGCTGCAGGGCCGTGGCCACGTCGCGCACGGAAACGCCCTGATTGCGCATGCGCTCGCGGTCGATGTCCACGCGCAGCTCCGGCTTGTTGAGCTTCAGGTTCTCGTCCACCACGGAGAAGACCGGGTTGGCGCGCGCCTCCTCGACGAACCTGGGCAACACCTCCCGGAGCTTCCCGAAATTCGGGGCCTGGATGATGTATTGCATGGGCAGGCCGATGCGGGCGCCCACCTGAATGGTCTGATCCATGACCACGTTGGTGCGGGCCCCGGCGAGGCCCTTGGACTTGGCGAAGGCGGCGTTGGCGATCTGCATTTGCGTGCGTTTGCGCTTTTCCGGATCCGTCAGGTACATGCGCACGAATCCGCTGTTGACCGCGCCCCCGGCGAAACCCGGCGCCGTCACGGACAGGAGCACATCGTTTTCCGGAACTTCCTGCATCACCAGTTTGATCAGCTTGTCCATGTAGGCATCCATGTATTCGTAGGTCGCGCCTTCCTGCGCGGTCGCGTTGATCATGAACATGCTGCGGTCTTCCATGGGCGGAAGATCCTGCTTGATGTTGAACAGGAACCACACGCCCGCGCCCACGGACGCGGCCACGATGACCAGGGCCAGCCAGCGGCGGCGCAGAAAGGCTTCCAGGGTGGACCGATAGCCTTCCTGCAGGCCGCGGAAGAAGGGTTCGGTGAGGTTGTAGAAGCTGCTGTGTTTGCGGCCGGACTTGATGATGCGCGTAGTCATCATCGGGGTGAGGGACAGGGAAACGAAGGCGGAGATGAAGACCGAACCGGCCACCACCACGCCGAACTCCCGGAACAGTCGCCCGGTGAATCCCTGCAGGAAGATGATGGGCAGGAACACCACGCCCAGCACCATGGTGGTCGCGACCACGGCGAAGAAGATCTCGGCCGCGCCTTTACGGCCCGCTTCCGCCGGATCCATGCCTTGCTCGATCTTGGCATAGATGTTCTCCAGTACCACGATGGCGTCGTCCACCACCAGGCCGATGGCCAGCACGATGCCCAGCAGCGTCAGTACGTTGATGGTGAAGCCCGCGAGATACATGATGAAGAACACGCCGATAAGCGAAACCGGGATGGCCAGCACGGGGATGATGGTGGTGCGCCAGTCCCGCAGGAAAAGGAAGATGATCAGCAGCACCAGGGCGAAGGCGATGAAAACGGTCTCCTCCACTTCCAGGATGGATTTCTGGATGAAGCTGGTGCTGTCGAAGCCCAGCTTGATCACCACGTCCTTGGGGACGTCCTTGATGACCTGCGCGAAGCGCTTATGGAATTCCTTGGCGATGGCCAGATTGTTCGCTCCCGGCTGGGCGGTCAGGGCCAGGCCCACCATGGGCACGCCGTTCTTCTTGAGGATGGTGCGTTCGTTCTCGGCTCCCAGTTCCGCCAGTCCCACATCGCGGAAGCGGACCAGGCCCTTGGCGTCCGAACGGATGATGAGGTTGTTGAAATCCTGCGCCGTCTCCAGGCGGCCCATGGTCCGCACGCCCAGCTCGGTCTCCTTTCCCTCGATGCGTCCCGAAGGCAAATCCACGTTCTCGGCGTTCAGGGCGTTGCGCACGTCCACCACCGTGAGCCCGTAGGCGGCGAGCCGCTTGGGATCGATGCGCAATTGCATGGCGTATTTCTTCTCGCCCCAGATGCGTACTTCCGCCACGCCTGCGATGGTCTGAAAACGCTCCTTGAGGCGCGTCGCGATGGCCGTGACTTCCAGGATGTCCCGGGTGTCGCTTTGCACCGTGGCCATGATGATGGGGAAGGAGTTGGCGTCCGCCTTGGCCACCTGGGAGGGATCGGCGTCCACGGGCAGGGTGCGCGCCACCCTCGATACGCGGTCGCGCACGTCGTTGGCGGCGACATCGAGATCGACTCCGAGATCGAATTCCACCGTGATGCTGCTCTGCTGCTCGCGGCTGATGGAGGTGATGGAGCGGATGCCGGCTATGCCGTTGATCGATTCCTCGATGATCTCCGTGATCTGGGCTTCCACGATGTCCGCGCTGGCGCCCCGGTAGGACGTGGTCACGGTGATGGTGGGCGGATCCACCGCGGGGAATTCGCGCACCCCGAGGAAGGAATACCCAATCAAGCCGAAGACGATGATCAAGGCCGACGCCACCGTGGCCAGGACCGGGCGGCGGATGCTGATGGAGGAAAGGCTCATAAAGCCTCAATCCACTTTCGAAAGGGTGACGGGGGCGCCGGGACGGATCTGCACCACGCCCGAGGTGATGACCGTATCTCCGACGGCGAGGCCGCTGATGATCTGGACAAGCGAGTCCGTGCGCAGGCCGGCCTGCACCGGGCGCGGCTCGGCCTTGCCCCCTTTGAAGAGGAAGACCTTGGCGCCCTTGGCGTCCGCCGAAAGCGCCTGGGAAGGCAGCAGCAGGGCCGCGTCCACGGTCTGAAAGGGGACGTCGACGGTGGCGAAAGCGCCGGGCAGGATCTTGCCCGCGGGGTTGGGGCACATGGCGCGCAGGCGCAAGGTGCGGCTCTCGGGATCGAGGCGCGGATCCACGGCGTAGATCTTTCCTTGATGATGCGTGTCCGCTCCCTGGATGGTGAAATTCACGGGTTGGCCCACCTTGAGCCATCCCGCGTATTTGCCGGGCACGGTGAAGTCCACCTTCACGGGATCGATTTCCTGCAGGGTCGTGATCAATGTCGCAGGGCTTACGATGGCACCGTCGCTGATCTGCTTCAGGCCCACCACGCCGCCGAAGGGCGCGCGTAACTCGGTCTTGTCCAATTGCGCCCGCAGCAATTGCGACTCCGCCTTCGCCAGATCCAGTTCGTTCAGGGCCTGATCGTAGTCCTTCTGGGATACCGCCTCGATCTTGAGCTGCATCTTCATACGGTACTCGTTGTCCTCGGCCAGCTTGCGGCGCGACTGGGCCTGCGATGCCTTGGCCTGGAGTTCCGCGTCATCGATCTTGACCAGCAATTCGCCCTTCTTGACCCGGCCCCCTTCCTTGAAGGAGATGCGCCGGATCTTGCCCTGGATCTCGCTGCGGATTTCCACTTCCTCGTTCGCGAGCACGTTGCCGGAGCTGGCGATGCTGTTGTCGAGCCGTTCGGCCTTGAGTACCCTGGCGGTTACCGGAACCGCTGGGCCTCCCCCGCCTGCTGGACCGGCCGGGGATCCGGCAGGAGCCGATCCGCCCGCGCTGGGACCGGACGCCGGTTTGGCTCCGGCCGCGGATCCGGGAGAACCGCCCGCGGGTCCATCCGCCTTCTTCGGCCGGAGGGAAACGAGGAGACCCACCGAAAGCGCGGCGATGATGGCGAGATAAATGCGACCCGACGATTTGGCCAAGAGAGGGCTCCTTCTGGAAATCCGGAAATCAAGTCCCCTAAATTAACAAAGCGGTAGGTTGGGCGGAAAAGGATTGGGCGGTACCCGAGGCCACCGCTGCCGCTGCTTGGCGGATTGGAAGAGTTACTTAGGGGTTCCTGTGCTTATACAAGTGGGGGACCGGAGAATTTGCCTGCAGGCATCCCGATGACAGATTGCCGAGCGGCCGGGACCGCTCGTTTGTGTTTCTTGGTATTTTGCCATAAACGGATTACCTTGTAACCTGGTTCCAGATCGTCCTACCTATGGTATAGTATGACTATGAAGTGGTTCAGAAAAAATCCATACCGGGGGCTCTCCGCCTCCATGTTGGTCGCGCTGTTTTTTTCGAGCCAGGTTTTCAGTTGCTGCGTCGTCAATCATCGCATTGGACAATTCCTCCTCTCCGCCTTGACCAATCATGCCGATGCCCCGGCAATCCATTCCTGTTGCCCTCCGTCGCAAGCGGCCAGGACCGGCGAAGCCCCGCATGATTCCGCCACCAAGACCGGCTGTTGCATCCAGGACTCGAATCAGCGCCTGCCGCAAATGGTTTCGGAACAGGCTCCCGTTCCGGACATGACGGGACTGATGGTAGGACTCCTGCCGATTCTCCCCGTTGACGCACCCAGCACCCCGAAGGCGCCGGAACTCCAATCCCGATCCAGTCCTCCCGTCTACCTCGCCCAGCTCCGGCTCCTCATTTAGAATCCCCCGCGCGCTCCCGTTTGGGCCGCGCCAATCCTACCCGATCTTCCGCCGTCGGCCTGAACGCGTTTTCCACGCGTCAAGGTCCCAAGGCGACCCGGGTATTCCCTGATCCTTCCCTGCAAAGAATTTGTTGATTCCAATTTGAAGGACGTGTGCCATGATTCGCAAACACCTTTATCTCGCCTTGGCGTTTCTGCTGGCTTCGTTTCCGGCGCAAGCCCATGACATGGACGCGGATCCCATGCCTTCGGATACCACCGCCCTTTCCGGAGACTCCCTGCCGGGTCTGGTAGCGCAGGCGCTGAAGAACAACCGCGGCATCAAAGCCCTGGAACACCATGTCAAGTCCTTGCATTCCTCCCCCAGCCATACCTGGTACCTGGACGCGCCGCAGATCGGGGTCGAGTTCTACCAGACTCCGCTTCCGTCCTTTCCCAATCCCGTCAAGAACCAGTTGGAAATCGACTACTCCCTGCAGCAGGCCTTCCCCTTTCCGGGAAAAATCGCCTCCCGCATCGAAGCCGAACACAAGCACGCGGAAATGAGCGAGGCCGGTCTCAGTGCGCTCCGGCGCAAAGTGGTGCGCGAGGTGAAGACGGACTACTACGAACTTTTCCTTCTCGACCGGCGGATGGAGATCAATCTCCGCAACCAGGCGCTTATGAAGCGCCTGATCGAAAACGCGCGGCGACAATACGAAGTGGGCATGGGGCATCAGGCGGACATCCTGCGGGCCCAGACGGAAGCCACCAACCTGAAGGCCGACAGCATTACGCTGGCCCAATCCCGCAAAGCCTTGGAAGGCATGCTCAACGCGTTGCTGAACCGTAACACGGCCGGAACCCTGGCCGTCGCGGACTCCCTCGTCCCGGCCGACATCGATTGGTCCTATGAACAAATGACGGCCTTGCTGGAAGCCAACCATCCCGATCTCAAGGCCATGAAATCCGCCATTCAGATGCGGAAGGCGGAGAAGACCATGGCCCAAAAGGAATACCTGCCGGACTTCATGGTGGGCGGATCCTACAAGGACATGCTCCGCATGCCCCCGGGGACGCATGGCGGCGACCTGCGGGATTATTGGTCCGTGATGGTGAGCATGAACATCCCCATCGCCCTCTGGTCCTTGCCCAGATACAAGGCGGGCGTGGCGCAAAGCGACGCGAACCTGGGCCAAGCGGAAGAGGAGTTCGCCGATGCGCGCAACCTGGTTTTCGCGCGGGCGCAAGAAGCGTTCCTGAAAGCGCAAAGCAGCCGTGAGCTGCTGCGGCTTTCCCAGACCCTGCTGATTCCCCAATCGGAGCAAGCGCTGGAGTCGACGCTCGCCTCCTACCAAGGCGGCAAAAGCGAATTCATGACCCTGCTGGACGCGTACCGCATGAACCTGATGGCCAGGGAGAATTCCGCCCTGGCCTTGATGCGGCTCCTGTCCAGCCAAGCCGAACTCGAAGAGGCAATGGGCCTCGGCCTCGAAGACATCCGGAAGAAGATTTCCGAAGGAGCCGTGAAATGAAAAAGGGAATCGCCGCCGTCCTGGTCCGTATTATCCTGACGTTTGTCCTGATGGCTGCGGGCGCGGCCGGGCTTTGGTTCTACATGGCGGCGCGGGAGGATTCCACCCGCGACGCGCATGGGCATGAGTCCGCTTCCTCCGGCGCCACCTACAATTGCGCCATGCATCCTCAATACATTTCCGACAAACCCGGCAATTGCCCCATCTGCGGCATGAAGTTGACGCTCATGGACAAGAACGCGGGGAAGGTTTCCGGAGGGATGAATGGCAGCGCGGAGGAGAACCTGGACGGAAAACCGGCGGGCGAAAAGAAAATCGCCTTCTACCGGGATCCGATGCATCCCTGGATCGTTTCCGACAAGCCGGGAAAATCCCCGGACTGCGGCATGGAGATGGTTCCCGTGTATGCCGGGAACGGCAATGAGAGCGGCGTCCATATCGATCCCACCACCATCCAGAACATGGGCGTGAAAACCGAAATCGTGGGGAAGCGGGACATGGCCGCGGAGATCCGCGCCAACGGCAAGGTCAAGGTGGATGAAAGCAAGCTCACCCTGGTCAACGCCCGCGTCATGGGATACGCGGAAAAACTGGACGTGAATGTTACGGGACAGCAGGTGAAAACCGGCGAGCCCCTGCTGGAAATCTACAGCCCGGACCTGGTCAGCACCCAGGAGGAATATCTCCAGGCCCTCCGCTATTCCAAGGCCATGGGCGGATCGGAAGGAGCGGGGTCCCAGGATCTGGTGGAAAGCTCGCGGCGCAGGCTCATCAACTGGGGCGTTTCCGCCGGGGAGATCAAAGCCCTGGAGACTCTCGGGCATGCGCGCAACAGCCTCGCCATCGCCTCGCCGGCTTCGGGTGTAGTGCTGGAGAAGATGGTGGTGCAGGGACAGAATATCATGCCCGGCATGCCTCTCTACAAGATCGCCGACCTTTCCAAGCTCTGGGTCGTTGCAAGTGTTTACCAACGGGATCTCGCCGTCGCGAAATTGGGAGGGGAAGCGGATGTGGAGCTGAGTTATCTGCCCGGCAAACCTTTCAAGGGAAAGGTCACCTTCATTTCGCCGGTGCTGGATGAACAGACCAAGACGGCGGAAGTGCGCATCGAAATCCGCAACACACCCGCCCTGGATTTCAAACCGGAGATGTTCGCGACCGTGACCATCCATTCGGCGTCGCGCATGAACGTGGTGGCCGTTCCCGAGCAGGCCATCATCCATTCCGGACGCCGCACCCTCGCGATCGTGGCGACCGGCGGAGGTTATTTCGAACCGCGCGGAGTCAGGCTCGGAGCGGCCGCCGACGATTATGTGGAAATATTGGAAGGCCTGCACGAAGGGGAAAAGCTGGTCATCTCCTCGCAATTCCTCATCGATTCGGAAAGCAACCTTAAGGCCGCGATCCAACAACTGCAAGCCGGTCCTGCGGGGGATAGCATGGCTTCCTCAAGAGAAGGCTCCGTTCCCATCGAGGCCGGCGCGGCCTCGATGCCGGACAGCCTGAACTCGCTGCAGCACGACGCCGGCTCCGCCGGCGCGAAGAAATAAGAGTATAATCATGCTTGAAAAAATCATCACCTGGTCCATCCGCAACAAGATCCTGGTCATCCTTTTGACCCTTCTCGCGATCGGCTTCGGGGCCTTCGCGCTGTCCAACACCCCCATCGACGCGTTGCCGGATCTCAGCGACGTGCAGGTCATCGTCTACACCGAGGACAAGGGCCTGTCTCCACGCATCATCGAGGATCAGGTCACCTATCCCCTGACCACGTCCATGGTTTCGGTCCCGGGAGCCAAGGTGGTGCGCGGCTATTCCTTCTTCGGCTACTCCCTGGTGTACGTCATCTTCGAGGACGGCACGGACATCTATTGGGCCCGCAGCCGAGTGCTGGAATACCTGAACTCCGCGCAGAAGCGGCTGCCTGCCGGGGTCGTGCCCACCTTGGGGCCGGACGCCAGCGGCGTGGGCTGGGTCTATGAATACGCGCTCGTCTCGGACAAGCGATCCTTACAGGAGCTACGTTCGATGCAGGACTGGTACCTGAAATACCAACTCGCCAGCATCGAAGGCGTAAGCGAGGTCGCCAGCGTGGGAGGCTTCGTCAAGCAATACCAGGTCAACGTGGATCCGGCGAAACTCCAAGGTTACGGCATCCCCTTAAGCATGGTGGAGATGGCCATCAAAAAGGGCAACTCCGACGCAGGCGGGGAAGTCATCGAAATGGGCGAAGCGGAATTCATGATCCGCGGGCTGGGCTACCTGAAGAACCTGGAGGATATCAAAAACCTTCCGGTTACGGCAAACGGGACCACGGGCACGCCGGTCTATCTCAAGGACATCGCGGACATCAACATCGGACCGGAAATGCGACGCGGGATCGCGGAACTGGACGGAGAGGGCGAAGTGGCCGGGGGCGTCGTCGTCATGCGTTACGGCCAGAACGCTTTGCAGATCATCGACGCGGTGAAGCAGAAGCTGGAGGTGCTGAAAGCGGGCCTGCCCGCCGACGTGAAAATCGTCCCCACCTACGACCGCTCCAAACTCATCAATCGGGCCGTCGACAATCTCAGCCATAAGCTGATCGAGGAGATGCTCATCGTGGCGTTGGTATGCGGCATCTTCCTCCTGCACGTGCGCAGCGCCCTGGTGGCCGTTTTCACCTTGCCCACGGCCATCCTGATGGCCTTTTTCATCATGCGTTTCCAGGGCATCAACGCCAACATCATGTCCCTGGGCGGCATCGCCATCGCCATCGGCGCCATGGTGGATGGGGCCATCATCCTGATCGAAAACGCCCACAAGCATCTTGAGCATGAAAGCCTGAAGCCCGCGCACGAGCGCAAGGACCATTGGGACATCATTCTCGCGGCTTCGCTGGAAGTGGGCCCGGCGCTTTTCTGGTCCCTGCTCGTCATCACCGTCTCCTTCATCCCCGTGTTCACCTTGGAAGCCCAGGAAGGCCGCCTCTTCCGCCCGCTGGCCTTCACCAAGACCTATTCCATGGCCGCGTCCGCCATCCTCGCCATCACCATCGTGCCCATCCTGATGGGCTTTTTCATCCGCGGGAAAATCCTGCCCGAGAAAAAGAATCCCATCAACCGCTTCCTCATCCGCAGCTACCATCCCGTGGTCGATGCCGTGCTGAAATTCCCCAAGACCGTGATCGGCGCCGCCCTGCCGCTGGTCCTGGCCACCGCCATCCCCTTCACCAAATTGGGCACGGAATTCATGCCCTCCCTGTTCGAAGGGGATCTGTTGTACATGCCCACCTCCCTGCCCGGGATCTCCGTGACCAAGTCCAAGGAAATCCTCCAGCAGACGGACAAGATCATCAAGACCTTTCCGGAAGTGGAACAGGTGTTCGGGAAAATCGGCCGCGCCGAGACGGCGACGGACCCCGCGGGCCTGGACATGGTGGAAACCACCATCCGCCTGAAGCCGGAAAAGCAATGGCGCCCGGGCATGACGCCGGACAAGCTGATCGAGGAGATGGACGCGGCCCTCAAGTTTCCCGGCCTCACCAATTCCTGGACCATGCCGATCAAGAACCGCACCGACATGCTCTCCACCGGCATCAAGACCCCCGTGGGCATCAAACTCTCCGGTCCCGATCTGGACACCTTGCAAAAAATCGGTCAACAGGTCGAGGCCCTGATGCGCACGGTGCCGCATACTTCCTCGGCCTTCGCCGAGCGCGCCGTGGGCGGCAATTACCTGGACGTGAATATCAATCGCGTCGAGGCCGCGCGCTACGGCATCAATATCGAGGACGTGCAGAACGTGATCCAGACCGCCATGGGCGGGATGACCGTGACGACGACGGTGGAAGGCCTGGAACGCTATTCGGTCAGCCTCCGCTACAGCCGGGAGCTGCGCGACAACCTGGAGGATTTGCAACGCGTGCTCATCCCCACCGCATCGGGCCAGCAGGTTCCTTTAGGCCAGCTCGCGGAACTGGTCCCCACGCGCGGGCCCATGGTCATCCGCACCGAAGGCACGCGCCCCAACGCCTGGGTCTTCGTGGACATGCGCGGCATCGACATCGGCACCTATATCAAGGATGCGCAAAAGGTCATCTCGCAAAACCTCAAGCTCCCGCCCGGATACAACCTGGTCTGGAGCGGCGAATTCGAATTCATCCAGCGCGCGCAGAAACGCCTGATGCTGGTCATCCCCCTCACCCTGTTCATCATCATGATCATCCTGTTCCTCAACACCCAGTCCCTGGTCAAGACCGCCATCGTCCTGTTGGCCGTGCCCTTCTCGCTCGTGGGAGCGATCTGGTACCTGTACCTGCTGGGGTTCAACATGAGCCTTGCGGTGTGGGTGGGATTGATCGCCCTGGCCGGGTTGGATGCGGAAACGGGAGTGGTGATGCTGCTCTACCTGGAACGCGCCTACAGCTCGGCCAAGGAGCGGGGCATGATGAACACCCTGACGGATTTGCGGCACGCAATCGACGAGGGCGCTGTGCAACGGGTCCGGCCCAAGATCATGACGGCCTCGGTGATCCTGGCGGGACTGATCCCCATCATGTGGAGCCATGGCACGGGTTCGGATGTGATGAAGCGGATTGCGGCCCCTATGGTGGGCGGGGTATTCACTTCGGTGCTGATGGAGCTGACAGTTTATCCCGTGATCTATTTCCTGTGGCGGGGAAGGGGCCTTCAAAGGAGGGTTCAATAAGGACTGGGTCACGAGGGTGACTTCTTTTTCTCCATCAGGACAGCGACTGCCATGCCTGAACCGAAGGTCAGTACCCCCACCATGGCAATGGCCCATTCGAACCCGAAGGCATCGGCCAAAACTCCGGCCAACAGTGCGCCGACCGCATAACCGGCATCGCGCCAGAATCGATAAACGCCAAGGGCACCAGCACGCTGTCCACCTGGCGCCCGATCACTGACCTCCGCCAGCAATGCCGGATAGACCATGGCCGTCCCGATTCCCAGAATGATGCTGGCACACATCCAAGCCGGAAAACTCTCGATCCCCATAATGAGCCCAATGGCCAAGGCTTGCAATATCATCCCCCAGAAAATGAGTGGCTTCCGTCCCAGTCGATCCGAAAGAGGTCCCGTGGCCAGTTGCGATACTCCCCACACCGCCGGATATATGAACTTCAAGGTCCCGATACCCTCTATGCTCAAACCTTTGGCTGAAAAGAAAAGCGGGAACAGGCCCCAGGACATGCCGTCATTGAGATTGTTGACCAACCCGGCCTGGCAGGCGGCGAACAGGGATCGATCCTTCCAACTCGTATTCTTGAAGACCTCCATGAATCCTTTGAAAGTAACGGTAGAGGAACCGGATTGCCCTAGGCGGGCATAGGGAAGGGTATCTTTGACCAGCAGCCAGGACAGGCCGAGGCCCAAAACGGCATAGACAATGCCCAGGTAGAATGGGTAAGGCCGCAAACCATAATGTCCGGCCAGGTAGCCGGTGGCCCAGGCAGTAAGCCCCAAGGCCAGATAGCCCGTGAACTCATTCAACCCAACCGCCAGTCCCCGGCTTTTCGGCCCGGCCAAATCGATTTTCATGACCACGGCCATGGACCAAGTCAAACCCTGGTTGATGCCTAAGAGTACGTTGGCGGCGACAATCCAACCCCAGGAGGGCGCCCAGATGATGAGGAAGGGAACGGGAACGCCGAAAAGCCAACCGAGAACCAGGAGGCGCTTGCGTCCAAAGCTGTCGGCCAACGCGCCGGACATAAGATTCATCAGGGCTTTGGATATACCGAAGCTGACGATGAAACCGGTCGCTGTCGCGTTCAGGAGCAAGTGGAATTCGCGTGTGCCAATCAGAGGCACTACGGTCCTCTCCAATCCCACCATGCCCCCGACGAAGGCATTGATAAGCATGAGCAGGGAAAATTGGGCGGCATTCGCCTTCAGCCCCAGCGCAAGAGCGGGCTGCTTTTTCAGGGAGGCATCAGGCTCGGGCACAGCGGTTCGGCCCTGCTTCCAGCGATGGCCAGTCTCCTTCCGGAAGGACGCCTGTCCGGTTCGCTTCAACGATGATTTCGAAATTCGGCGGGGGAGCATTGCCGCCCACCAGAACCATGGCCAGAAAATCGGATTCCGTCGCCTGCAAATACTTGTTCCGGTGGCAAAGCTCACCTAGGGTGGAAGTGATAGGAACACCATCGAAAGGCGGCGGGGATGGATGATGGGCGGGAAGGACCCGGATTCCGGCCGATAGCTCCAGGAGCCGGCGAATGCTTTGATACAACCGCCCGGCCTGTGCGCGCGGATCGAGACCGGCCAGAAGATCAGGACGCCCCACGGAATCCAGAAAGAGCGTGTCGCCCGTAAAGACCGCCTGCTCTTCCAATACGTAGCATACGCTCTCAGGCGTATGGCCGGGCGTATGGATCGACCTTAGGGTCCGGGATCCGAACTTGATTTCATCGCCTTCCGCGAGCAGCATGCAACCCGCCACGGCCAAGTCGGCTAAGGACTTGGAGCGGGAGATGTGATCGGCATGCAAATGCGTATCCAAGACTGCTTTGATACGGACACCCCGCTTATCCGCGAGACCAAGATAGACCTCCGGTTGCAGGCAGGCATCGACGACCACCGCTTCGCCTTCGGAAAAGAGGAGGTAGGATAAGCACCCTTTACCGGCGCGGCGGATTTGCACAAGGCCCGTCCCCGGCAGGATGAGCGGAACGTCGGCGACATTCCACGAAAGGCTCCAGGCTTTCATCCCTCCCACAAGGGAATACGCCTGCATGCCTTTTTCGGCGAGGATGTCCGCGGCTTTTTTACTGACCCTGCCCATGCCGCAAACGGTAACCACAGGCACATCCCGCGCCAAAGACAGCGCCTCCAGGGTTGCATGGTTCCCGCACTTGACGTCTTCGTAAACATCGGCATGCACGCTTCCGGGAATGGACCACTCGGCCCGTTGTTCCGCAGGACGCACGTCCAGAATCGTGAAGTCTCGTCCTGCTTCAAGCCAGCCCCTTAGGGTTTCCGCGTCCATATCCAAGCTCATAGTAACCGTCCCATTACTTTGCGGCCACTCCCACACGGGAAGTCCAAGGAAGGATCAATCCCTGGCCGGCTACGTGTTTTCCCGCTTCGGCAAGAACAGCCGCCTGTATTTCACTCCGTTTTTCCGGGGTGGTTTCCTGCAGAGACTTGACGATGGGCGCGACCACGTCCATCATGAACTCCCAGTATTTAGGGGCCGAATCGAAGCGCAGTTTCCCTTTGACTTCCCTGGTTTCTGGGTTGAGAAATCCGGCCGCCGATAAGGTGGTTTTGAGCTTTTCCGCATTGGAGAAGCGATAAAAACCCGGAGCATCTTCCGGAGGGGGCGAGAGCCCGAGCATACGGGAAACAATCCCACCGGTGAGAGAGGCCCAGGGATTGGATGGTGGCTCCGCCCAGGAGGAAAACGCGATGCGTCCCCCGGGTTTGAGTACACGGCGCAGTTCGGAAAGGGTCCCCGGCATGTCCCCGAAAAACATGATTCCCAGGCGGCATACGATGGCGTCGAAGTAGCCGTCCGGGTACGGTAACGTAGAGGCTTCCTGGACTTCGGCCCGGTAGTTGCCTACCTTACGGCGCGCGGCGTTTTGTCCGGCAAGTCCCACCATGGCTTCGGAGATGTCGATGCCGATGACTTCGCCGGGCCGCACTCTTTCCGCCGCCGTCAGGCCGGGCTCACCCGTCCCCGTAGCTACGTCCAGAACCCTCTGGCCCGGATTCAGGTCGACAGCGTCCAAGAGGGCCTGGCCCATGGGCGCGATGGCTTGCATGAAGAATTCATCCCACTTGCTCCAGCCGGGAGCGAAGGTGTTCCAGGTTTTTTTCTGCGCATCCAGGATGCTTTGAACGGCGGCGGTCGCGGCCATATCATCTTCCTTTCGGTTGGGTTGTTTTCAATGTTTCAGGACCCGAGTCCACTGGGAACCCCATGGATTTCCAATCCTGGACGCTGTCCCTGAGGACAACGGCGTCGTAGCCTTTTTTCCGCAGCGCTTCGGCGGCGGTCACGGCGAACATGCAATAGGGTCCGCGGCAATAAGCCGCTATCTTCTGTTTCTTGGGCAGTTCGGAAATCCGCTTCTCCAATTCCTTGATCGGCATGGATAGGGCTCCGCGGATATGCGCGCTTTCAAATTCCTCGCGCGGCCGTACGTCCAGGACTATGACTTCGCCCTTGCGGACGGCTTTGAGCAAAGCATCGCGATCCACCGGCTCCAGATCCTCTTTGCCGTTCTGGAACTGTTTTACGATATGCCCTATCTCCGCCAGGCGGCCTTCCGCCATCTTGAGAAGCGTGCGGAAGAAGACGTCAACGCTTCCATCCGCCAAGCGATAAATCGCCATCTGGCCTTGCCGCTCGCTTTCCACCAGGCGGGCAGCCTTCAGGATTTGCAGATGCCGGGAAGCGTTCGCGATGGTAAGGGCCGTTTCTTCCGCCAAGGATTCCACGCTGCGGGGGCTTTGGGAAAGCACCCCCAGCATCTCCAGCCTTTGCGGACTGCACACAGCCTTGCCGATGCGGGCCACCTGTTCGTAAACGGCGCCTTTCAAGGATTTGGAATTGCTCACAAAGTCTCCATTCAAGGGATATAGAGTTCAATCAAACCATTGATTGATAAAGTACTTATCCCCGCGCTTTCCCTCATTCCTTGACGGCCAAGAGCGAAACGCTTTTGACCCCGTATTTCTGCGTCGCCCCTTGCGCGGATTTCGAGAGGAACCGGTACTCTGGATTCTCCTTAGTATTCGCCACCTTGAACCCCGCCGCCTCGATGGCGCCCCGGTACGCCTCCTTTTGCATGGCTCCACCGATGCAAGCGGCCCACAAAGACGCATCGCAGACGATATTGGGCGTGAGCTGGACTTCCGTGACGATATCGGAAATGGCGAGCCTTCCACCGGCCTTGAGGACCCGCGCCGCCTCCCGGAACACCTTCGGCTTATCGGGGCACAGGTTGATGACACCGTTGCTGATGATGGCATCGACCGATGCAGAATCCAGCGGGAGGTCCTCCAGGTAGCCATTGCGGAAGGAAAGTTGTCCGACATCCTGGCGGCGACGCAAGGACTCGGCCTTTTCCAATTGGCTATCGGTCATATCGAGACCGATGACTTTGCCCCGCGGGCCTACCCGCAAAGCCGCCAGAAAAGCATCCATGCCCGATCCGCTGCCAAGATCCAGAACCGCCTCACCTTCCCGGATCCCCGCCAAACCGAAGTGGAACCCTACTCCCGCAAAGCTTTCGATGGCTTCGGCAGGGATGCCATTCAGGTCAGTGGGAGCATACCCCAGCCGTTCAGCCAAAATGCGGCCCATCTCGAAATGGAAATGTCCGTGCGGTTCCTCCGCCACCTTGGTGTACATATCCTTGACCTTAGAGCGCAAATCCTCCCGGTCCACGGTCGCGATAGTCGTTTCGATGCTCATTTCGATCCTTTCGTTAAAGAGGCGTTCATGGTTTTTCGGCGCACAACACGACATAACCCAGGTATGGCCAGACCTTGATCATACGGGGCATCATCCAGGCCATTTTTCGGAGATAGGCCGGGTGGACCAGGGTTTTGGCCATGATGGCGGAGAGATTGAGGATGCCTTCATCCCGTAGCATGCCCATCGGTGTCATCATGGCGAAGGAACCCGTGGATTGTTGGACGCATTGGAGTCCCGCGGAACGGTAGAGGGAAAGCCAATCTTCGGTTGTATCGAATCGGATGCCTGGGCAGACCTCTCCTTCGAACAACCTGCGGATCTCGACGGTCGGAGGCTTGCGGTAAATGAACTCATGGTCAAGAACACGCCCTCCGGAGCGGCACACCCGTGCGACTTCCCGCGCCGCGAGCTCCCGGTCCACGAACATGGTGACGGCCTCAATGATGACCTTGTCGAAAGAGCCATCCGGGTAAGGCAAGGATTGAATGTCCGCTTTTTCCACGGTTACGCCGCTCGCTCTGGAGGCTTTCACGTTGGCTCGCGCGCGCTCCAGCATGATGGGGTCGAGGTCCACGGCGGTGACCTTGCAGCCGAAGCGGCGGGCGATTTCAATCGCTGTGGTCCCAACGCCTGCGCCCACGTCGAGCACGCTTTCATCCTTTTTAAAGTCGGCGAAGCTGTACATCTCTTCGGTGGATCGTCGTCCCCCGGGATGGATCACCTTCTTGCCGAGCACGGCCAGGAAGCCGTAGGGGTCCAGCTTCGCGACGTCCAGGGTCGCCCCAAAGCTCTGCGCTTCCCCGGGATCAGCGGCGCAGCCAACGGCCGCCTCCGCTCCGGAACCAAGAGCGCAAGTATCCTGATTCATTTTGCGACCGCCTTACCCGCAGGTTCGGCCATCATCGCGGTGGCCATGAAAAGGCCCAGGGAGTGAATCAGAAGGAGGGGAGGCCGACTTTTCATATGAGATCCTTTCCGCTCTATTATTTACTTATTCAATCGAACAATTGAATAATATGATCAGAGAAAGCCTCTGTCAAGGGCTTTTTAGGAGCAAAAAGGATCTAGATTGCGCGTTTTAGCCGTATCTAGGGGGATCCGCCGCCAACGCGGCGGAATAATTCCGAATCCCGGCTAAGATTTCCGCAACACGGGGAGCGAGGTCCTGAGAACTTCGAAGGAAGAGCGCAGGAACAGGACCGCGATGCAGGTCCCAACGGCAACATCCGGCCAAGGGCTTCCCGTCCAATTCATCAACGCCGCAGCTCCAAGAACTCCTAGATTGGCGAGGATATCGTTCCGGGAACAGAGCCACACCGATCGCATATTCATGTCATCCGCGCGGCTTTTCCAAAGCAAGCCGAGACAGAGGAGATTCGCAAGCAAAGCGACTGTCCCGATCGCGCCCATGGTCGCAACGGTCGGTTGAACGGGATGGATTAGTTTCCATGCCGCTTCGCCCAATACGGTCGCGCCCAAAACCGCCATCAAGGCTCCCTTGATGGCCGCGGCCCCTGCGTTCCAGCGCGGGCTGCGGCCGAGTACGTAGAGGCTGATTCCATACGCCATGGCATCCCCGAGCATGTCCAGGGAGTCTCCAAGAAGCCCCGTGGAATGGGCCTGGATGCCGGCGGCGGCTTCGACCAGGAACATGATCCCATTTATGGCCAAGACCGCGATCAGCACACTGGCATGGCCTTTCTTCAGAACCGCGACCTCGCAGGATTTATCGTCGCAACAATCGGCCATGGCGGGAATACCTATGCTTTCGGAATACCAATCCCTAGACTTCTCATACGAACCTCTTCAACCGCAAGCTGTTTCCCATCACGAACACGCTCGACATCCCCATGGCCGCCGCCGCCAGCACGGGACTCAACCCCCAACCCAACGATGGCTGCAACACCCCCGCCGCCACCGGAATCAACACCACATTGTACCCGAAGGCCCAAAAGAGATTCAGCTTGATGGTCCGCATCACTGCCCGCGCCAAAGCCAGGCTCCGCGGCACCCCGCGCAAATCCCCCGTCATCAGCACGATGTCCCCCGCGGCTACCGCCACATCGGCTCCTCCCGCCATCGCCAGGCCCACATCCGCCAAGACCAATGCGGGCGCATCGTTGATGCCGTCGCCCACGAAGGCTATTTTCCCGCTTCGCTCGCCCTGGAAACTCGCAGCGGCGGGCAAACCGCCGCCCGCAACCGCGCGGTTACTCCCTCGCCACGCCGCCAACGCCTCCGTCTTTCCGCCCGGCAGCAACGCCGCCCGAACTTCGGCGATTCCCAGCGCCTTCCCGATCGCCCGGGCCGGAGCCTCCCGGTCCCCGGTCAACATCATCGTCTCCACCCCCATCGCCCGCAGGGCGTCCATGGCCTCCCGTGCCTCCGGCCGAACCGGATCGCTCACCGCGGCCAAGCCCACGCAGCGGCCATCCACGGCGATGAAGATCAGTCCCGCGCCTTCCTTTTCCAACCGCTCGATATCGGGAGCGAAGGCGCCGACCTTCGTCGCAGCGCCGAAAACCGCCGCCGAGCCGAACGCTCCCCCTGCGCCGGATTCGGCGCGCTCCGCCTCCATCAACCCGGCCGATCCCACCGCCACGCGGTGCCCGGCAATCATCCCTTCCACACCCATTCCCGCCCGATCCTTGAAAGCCGTGGTCACCGCCGGCGCTACGCCGCGACCGGACGCATAAGCCGCCAAAGCCTTGGCCAGCGGATGCGCGCTGCGGGATTCCAGACCGGAAGCCAGCGCCAAAACCTTTTCCTCCTCCATGCCTTCCGCGCCGGAAACCACCGAGAACCAGGTAACCTGCGGGTTTCCCTGTGTCAGCGTTCCCGTCTTGTCGAAGGCGAACCGGTCCGCTTCCGCCAAGGCCTGCAAAGCCGCGCCCTCCCGCACGATCAGGCCCAATTCCGCCGCCCGCCCCGTTCCCGCCAGGATGGCGGCCGGAGTGGCCAAGCCCATGGCGCAAGGACAGGCGATCACCAGCACCGCCACCGCATGCAGCAGTGCCGCCGGAAAAGCCGGCGCGGGCCCCAGCCAAAACCACAAAACGAAGGTCAATGCCGCAATCCCCAGAACAATGGGGGTGAACACGGCCACCACGCGATCGGCGAGATCCTGGATGGGCGGCCGCGAGACCTGGGCCTGCTCCACCATGCGGATGATATGCGCCAACGCCGTGTCCGCCCCAACCTTCTCCGCTAGGAACGTGAAGTGCCCGTCCCCGTTCAAAGTGCCGCCCGTGACCCGATCGCCCGCGCGTTTGGATTTAGGCGACGCTTCGCCCGTGAGCATGCTTTCATCGACGCGGCTTTCGCCGGACACCACTACGCCGTCCACGGGGATCCGGTCCCCGGGACGCACGGCCAACTCATCGCCGGGAATGACGGCCGCGATCTCGACGTCCACTTCCCGGCCGCGGCGCAGCAACCGCGCCCGCGAAGGCTTGAGACCCAACAACCGGCCGATGGCTTCCGCCCCGCGGCGCTTGGCTTTGGCTTCCAGGTACTTGCCCAACAACACCAGCACGATGACCACGGCCGCGGCTTCGAAATACACTTCGCGCGCACCGGGCGGGAAAACCGTAGGCACCAAGGTGGCTGCGGCGCTCGAGAGATAAGCCGCTCCGGTGCCGAGCATGACCAGGGTATTCATGTCGGGACTCTTGTGCTTGAGGGCGCTCCACCCTTGCCGGAAGAAACGGCGCCCCGGTCCGAACATCACGGGCGTGGCTAATCCCATCTGGATCAGGTTCCAGAAACCCTGGGATGGATTCGCGCGCATGAGCGCATGCATGAGCGGCGGCACGGCCATCGGCAGCATGGACAATAACAGCAAAGGCACCCCGAAGATCAGGGCGACGACGAGATCGGACCGTAACGCCGCCGCTTCCTTGTCGCCGATACCTCCCGTTGGATCCCGGGAATCGTCGCCCGCGCTACCGGCATCTTCTTTGAGCGCCACGGGTCCATAGCCCGCTCCGCGCACCTGGGCGAACAATTTCGCCTCGTCCACCCTGGCCGGGTCGAAAGTCACGTCCGCCCGCGAGGTCGCCAGATTCACGCGCGCCTGTTGCACGCCCGGCAGGCTCCGCAGGGCCTTCTCCACTCGCCCCACGCAATTCGCGCAGGTCATGCCCGCCACGCCGAAGCTGGCGGTTCCGCCGGCCCCATCCTTCCCCATCACCGTCGGTTCAGCTGTATTTGAGGACATCCATCAGCTCCTTGATCAAGGTCTGCGCGTCGCCGCGCGCCTGGGCCGTAGCCACATGGTTGCGCAGATGGCCTTCCAGAACCACTTCCCGCGCCTTCTCCAGGCCACCCATCACCGCCTTGAGCTGCCGCATCACGTCCACGCAATACACGTTCTCGTTCTCCAGCATCCGCTGGATGCCTTCGAGGTGGCCTTTGGCCGTGGCCAGCCTTTTCTTGGCCGCTTCCCGCTCTTCCGTCGGCATGCATAGGTGATGTTCGTGTTTGCCCATAACCGCTTTCTCCCCGATTGCGCTTCCGATGGCGCTTGCGCGCCCTTTATTTCCCCCCTCCCCCCTGGGGTGGGGTATACCTTTGAATATACACCTGGATGGAATGCAGGGCAAGCCGCAGGGGACAATATTCACCCGTAACGGTCAGGTCTGGTTTTCCGCGCATTTCCACCGACCGTGCCCCCGGGCCAAAAAAACTGGAATTTTTGGAAGGTGGGGCGGAAAAGGCCGGATTGGACGCTGGGGGCGACGTTTGGGACGGAGGAAGGGATTACTAATTTTCAGTCCATGTTCGACCGCATCATGGAACACACCATGGCCATGTGGATGTTGGTTTCGGCCGTGTTCCCCATCTTCTTCTTCGGCACCATCATCAAGGCCTTCCTGCACTTCCGCCGCACGCGGGCCGTGCTCGAATACGCTCCCCGGATTCCCGTTCCCGCGGAACGCCTGGAAACCGAAGACTGGATTCCCAGCCGGTAATGGTTTAAGGCCTTTTACCGGGATTCTCGGTCGTCTTGCCGCCGGTTCCCGGAGCCTCCCGCAGCTTCTTCCGGACCTCCATCAGGATTTTCCCCAGGCGGTTTTTTCCCATCCCGTCCCCGCCGTCTCCCCAATAGGCGTCGTTCCGGGTATGCTCGATCAGTTTCGCATCACCCGTCGATAGCAAAAGTTCCTTCAAGGATCCATGCTGGGTGAACTTCGCCCACACCGCATCGCGCATGACGTTGTCCCGCAATGAGTCCCAATTGGTCTTCAGCTTCCTTTTCCGATCCCGGCCCTTTTCCGCGGCCTCTTTGGGGGTGGAGGATTTCCATATATCTTCCTGGTCATCTTTGGAGGCGAACTTCATGGCCTGGAAATAATGTTCGGAGGTGGGCCAGCTTCTTTCGTCGAGAAAGATCCGGAAGCGGGCGAAGTTCGAAAGCTCGCCGAAGGCTTCATTCACCAGGTAGAATTTGATTTCGTTGGATTCGGATTTCATGGCGCGCCAGTTGCAATTTCAGGTTGAAGGGCCGTTCGTTATTTTTTGAATACTTCAATCCAGATCGACCCGGGCTCTTCATCATCAATCTTACCGGTTATGAGCCAACCGCTATTATCGAATATTTTATACTCCTTGCCATCCGCGATATTTTCAATCGAGTCTTGCTGAATCCGGTTGATGATTTTTGCATCCGGAACAATCCGATAACTGCTCTTCATTTCGGCCAGGAATTTGTCCAATCCCGGATCGATGGGGATGAGCTCAAGCATTATCGATTTCATATTGCCGTCCTGGTCTGATGGATTATTATTGTCGAATTCAAGGCATCGATTGTTGGTAAGAGGGATTTTTATTCAACAAGGCGATTTCCATTTTTCCCGATTTCGTATCAATCGCCTTCCCGCAGATCGATATCCTGTTGTCGCTATCCAATTGATTCCAGAATGATTCGATGTTGGATTTTAAATCGTCATTGATTTCCAAAAGCAGAGGCTCCCCGGCAAAAGACGGCAACGGAACTCCGTCATCCACGTATGTCGTGAGGCAATGCCCGAATCCCGGGATCGGATTATCATAGGAATATGAAGAGAATTGCCGGTAACGCTCATCATTTCCGATTGATTTCATGATTGACAGCTCATATCTTACATCGGGGTTCAAATAGACGATACCGGTGATTCTTGGCGTGAAATTCGGCGGATCCGGTTCAAACGTTCTTGAATTTAAAGCGTCCACGACGGTCCTCCCAGCGGTCAAATAATCAAATATCGTCTCCGTCTGATCACCGTTACTCACGATATGAACTTGATTGAAGGATTTCATTGGATAGTAGATTATCAATGACGTATCGGCGTCGACATCGTCTCGAAAGAGCTGATTCTTGATGTTTTCCTTTTCCTGAATAAAAACCCTGTTCCTGCTATTTTCGCTTCTTCCCATGGTCCAATAGATCTGGAATATTTTCGAGCTGTCCGAGGATAGGCCGATGACCATCCCTCTTCCCGGATATCTCTTCTTGCCAAAGGAAGCCTTATTGGCAGTGGCAATATCGCTATAACCCATCGGGCATCTTTCTTTCATCAAGTCTCAATGAAAACCATTCAAGCCGCGCCCAGACCGGCGAACCTAGGTGGACTCAATACCCAATATTACCGGTATAAGGTCATTTTTCAATGTTTTGAAATCCTTTTTCGAGCACCGCAACTTGAACGATACGCAACCCTGGTTTTTTCCGGGTAAATAGATCGAATAGAAAACCGTTGGGGCTTCGAAAGGTTCCATTGAAACATTGACTTGAAGTGCCACACATGTGAATTTGGTTCCGCTTTTGGTCCTCAAAGTCGCCGAATCCAATAGCTCCATGATGCCGGGATTCATCTCCGGGCTTTTCAGCATTCCATTTGATTCGGTTTCCATGGTGCCGGTTAAATGCACGCCCACGAACTCGCCCAATAGCCTGCCAGGGTTGGATTCATCGAAGCGCCTTGCGAGGATTGTCGCCTCCGCTTGTTTTTCGCCGGATTTTTTCCAATCGCTGTTCCACCTTAATCTGTATCCGAAAGCGTCTTGTTGCCAGGTTTTTTCATTTGAGAAAGAAACCGCAACAATTAGCAAAATCATTTGAAGCAATAACTTCATCCTTGTCCCCTGTATTTTAAACGGCGCCATTGAATCCAGCTTTCGTAACGACAGGTCAACCCGATCCCGGAACGCCTTGTCGATCAAATGAAGCCCATCGTCCTCAATACGCCCACGATCCCCACCAGCACCCAAAAGCAATTCAGCAGGGTATAGGCGAAATCCTTTTTCAGGATCGCGCACCACGACAACAGAACCGCGTCCGTCGTGTTGAAGACCCAGACGAACATGAACGGGCTCTTCGGCCCAAGCCAACTGACCAGTGAAAAGCTCACGATGCGCATGACTACGCCGATGACTTCGAAGGTCTTGATATTCTTCAGCACGAACCGGTTGAGCATTGCCTATTCTCCTGGTCGGAATCATCGATCACCATTACCCCCGATCCGCGCTTCGCCCCGATTTCCAGAACATCGGAAACCGCGGATACCGATCCCGCGCCGTAACCCAGGCGTAACATATCGCAATCTCCGCGAGGATTACCGCATCGCCCATCCACGCCTGGGTCAGCGGGCGCTTGCCTCCCGATTCCACAAGGATCGCCAGCAGGGAGAGATGCAGGATATACACATCCAGGCTCCGGCGTCCCATGGGGAGCAGGCGCCGCGCGAAACGATCCAGCACGGGCCGGATCACGGCCAGCGCCGCGTAGACAAGCACCGTGAGCGAGGCGATCATAGGCACCAGGATGGGGCGCAGGTTGTAGTAGGGAATGCTCCGCTCCACCCGCCTCGATCGGTATTCGGATACGACGATGCGGACGGTTTCGTAGCGGCCCAGGGGTTTGGAAAAGACGTCGGCGAAGGCGTGGCGATGAAGGATCAGGGCCAAGACCAGCACGGCGCCGGCGGCCATCCACGCGCGGGCGGCGCGGCCTCCGTATTCCAGGCTCAACGCGCCCAAGGCGCCCAGACAGGCGAACAGGAAGAGCGGCAGCAAGGGGCTGTTGCCGGCGTTGAGGATGAAGATCTGCATGTCGCGCCTGTCCAGCCAGCAATGCAATCCCATCAAGGCCGTGGCCGCGGCGATCAGCAAGGGCACGGGCCGGCGAACGCTGACCAGCAGCATGCCCATCAGGATGGAGTAGGCGATGGTGGCGAGGATGCCGCTCATGGTCACCACGTCCGGAAGATGCGGGCCGTCCTCGAGGGAATAGAACACGCAGGATACGGCCCACAGGGCCGCCGCGCGCACAGCCTGCTTTCTATACCAGTCCGAACGCGCGAGGCCGCGATCCCGGGAGGATAACCAGGAATGGGCGAGAGAGGCGCCCACCAGGATCAGGAACAGCGAGGCGGTCATGGGTTCGATGAGCAGGGAGAACACGCTCCAGGCGCGGCGTTCATCCCAAGCGACCAGGCGCGTGGTATGCGACATCATCATGAACAACACGGCGATCAGGCGAAGTCCGTCCAGGGCGTTGTCCCGGCTGCGGCGCGGGGCGGAAGGCGGCGTGACGGGTTGGGACATGAAGGCTAAAGTAGCATGTGGAAGAGTGGAACCGAAGGTTCGTTGGACCGGGATCGGTTTTGGGCGGGTGGTGGAACCGGCCCGTGACCGGCTTCGCGGGTCGTCAAAAAGCTTCGGGTTTGCCCGTGGCCAGGAAGCGGGAAATGCCTGAGAGGTATTCCTTGGAATTGGCGTAGCGGGTGAAACCCCATTTGCGGATGCCGGTTTCGATGACGGGGAGGTTGAGGGTGTCGCCGGGATGGAGTTCATTCAGGGCCTTGCCGGGATTGTGCTTCTGCAACAGCCAGAAGGGGATTTCCCGTTCCTGGGACCAGCTCCACAGATTCATGCCTTTCTCCACCACGAAGGGCTCGGTGATGGAGACGTAATAGTTGCCGTAGAAATCCTCCTCGTTGGCGCGATAGAATTCCTCGCGGCGCTTTTGGAATTCCTTGGCCTTCTCTTCCGTCAGCGGGATGCGGATGCGGCGGCCGATGCGGAAATCCTTGGGGTTGCGGATCTTGTTCAGGTTGCGCAAGGTCTTCTCGGAAACCCAGGCCCATTCCGCATAGTGGGACAGGGTTTCTTCCGGACCGGCCAGGAAGCTCAGGTTGCCGTCCGCATAGGTGTAGTCGAGTTTGTAGGTGGCGGGATTGAAGCGGTCCATGGGATGGGCCAGTTTGTCGAGATCCGATGCCTGCAGGGCCAGGGCCGGATCGACGAGGTGTTCGTCGGGATTCCCGGCCTCGGAGGAAGGGGCTGCGACGGCTACGGAAGTGGATACTGGATTCTGCGCAGCGGAATTGGCGGCGGCATTCGCAGAAGCCGAAGACGAGGAGGAGGCCGTAGCCGCGGCGGAGGATGTCGAAGGTCCAGGACCGCTCTTGGGTAAGGCGGCGGATTGGGGCACGGACGGCGTAGCCGTGGCCACGGGGCCGATCGGTTGCGGCGGCTTGGCGTTGGCGGGCTTCGCCGCCGGAGTCTTGCCCGGGGCGCTCTCCCGGGTGTTTTCCAGAATGCGATCTCGGACCTTTTCCCGGGCAGCCTCGCGAGGCGTCTTCCACGAAGCCACATCGGCATCGCTTACGCCCGAGATGGCGGCCTGGGGCTTGGGCTCCTGACCGGAGGTCTTGGCGGCGGCGGCCACTTTGACGGCTTCTTTGGCTGCTTTGGCGGCGGACTTGGCCGAGAGCTTGGCTTTCGCCTTGTCCGGAACAACGACGGAGGGATCCGCATTACCCGCGCGGTTGTCCACCTTGTCCTGGGGATTGGCCATGGCCAGGGTGGCCTGGGGTAGCGTGTCGGTTACGCCGGCTGAAGGCGCGGCAGGCGCCAAGGCAGGCACGGCCGAGGGCTCGGCCAAGGCGACGGCCACGGGTGCGGGCGGATGCGCTGATGCGGCGCGGGGCATGGCGGCGGAGGCAAGCACCTGACCACCCAGCTTGGCCGAGATCGAGGCCAGATCGGTAGAGGCGGGCAGACGCAAGGCGAAGCCCTTCGGCAGTTGCGCGGTCCCGCGGAAAGTGGTGGGGCGCAGGCCCAGGTTGTACTCTTCCAGTTCATCCGGGGTCAGGCCGGTCACCGTGCACAGGTAGCGCGTGGCCAGGGGTTTCGACAGGATCAGGTACTGGTATTGCAGCGGCTCCATCTTGCGCAGATCCGGGAACAGGGAATCGGCCTTGAGGGCGATGCTGGACGCGGCCAGGAATTCGGCGTAGAAGTTCTTGGAGGCGAACCCGAAGGAGTTGGAGTAGTAACTCTTGATGATGGTGCCCAGATCGCGCGTGCCGGTCTGGCGGGCCGCCACGGCGAGGCCGCCGGGCCCATGGTTGTAGGCCACGATGGCCAGGGGCCAGCTCTTAAGCAGGCGGAAGTTGTAGGCCAGCATGCGCGCGGCCGCCTGGGTGGAAACCTGCGGATCGCGCCGCTCATCCACCTGATACGTCACCTTCACCTTGAAACGCTTAGCGGAGGATTTCATGAACTGCCACATGCCCGCCGCGCCCACCTTGGAGTAGGCGAAAGGATAGAAGGAGGACTCGACGTGGGGCAGGAAGCGCAGGCGTTCCGGCACCCCTTCCGCGAGCATGATGGAATCGATCAGGGGCAGATAGCGGTAGGAACGCTCCAGGCCCGCGCGGTATTTGCCCTTCAGTCCGCGTTGGAAACGGAGGCGATCACAGGAGAGTATGATGCCGGTGCTGTCCCAATAGTCCGGGAAGGTGGCGCGCAGCTTCCGCTCCTGCGGCGTCCAACTTGCCGTATCCTTGGCGAGCATGGCGCGGATTTCGCCCTGGAGCTGATGCACGTGGCCTTCCACGATTTTGGCGGAACCGCGTCCCTGGCCCGGAGCGCTCACCTTGCGGAACACCAGATCCGGATAGAAGGGATCATGCAGCAGGCCTTCATCGTCCCCCACCTCCGCGTAGATAGCGTACCAGAAGCGCGCCTGATCCAGGATGAAGTCGTCGGCCGTGAACACGGCGTCGGTGACGATGGGATAATGCTTGTCGTCGAAATATCCGGCCTGGGCGCGGCCCGCGCCCAGCAGGCCCATCATGCACAACGCGGCGGCAAGCGTTGATGAGAAGAGCGGCGCCGAGAGCGATTCGGGCAGGCGCGCGAATAAGGGAGCGAAGCCGGAGGCGGAACGGGAAAGGCGGTGGGGCATGGAAATCATTATAGCCGTATGGATCCGCGCCGACAAGCGCGCTGTTGCCCGACACCCCCGGAAAAGCGAAGGCCCCGTTCATCGGGGCCTTGCGTATCAGAAATCAATCCGGGATGGGAACCGGGCCCTTGGCCGGTTTATCATCGTCATCGTCATCATCCTCATCGTCGTCATCTTCCTCCTCCTCGACCTCGGGCTCGCCGCCTTCGGCCGCGGGTTCGCCCTCCTTCTTCATGAGGGTGGGATGGAAGTCGATCTTACGGGCTTCCTTGGTCTCGCCCAGGTGGAGGATTTCCGCGCAGTCGTCGCAGTAGCCCAGCTCTTTGTCGATGGTGAAGCGTTCCGAAACCTGATTGATGCCGCACTTGGTGCACAACTGCGGGCGCAGCATGTTGCGCTTGAAGATATGCTGATGTTCCAGCTCGCGTTCGATGCGCTCGACCAGTTCCTCGGGGCTTTCCTCGCCTCCGCCGCCGCGGCGACGGTTCTGGATGTCCGCGGGGATGGGAGAGGCCGTGGTCTTGTCGCCGCGCTTGATGATGCGTTCGGCGCCGAAGGCGACCTCGTGGAAGAAGGTCTTGGCCACCTTCTTGGGCGCGACCTTGGCGTCCGCGGGAAGATTCTTCAACTGTTGCTTGGCAACGGCCTCTTTGACCGCGCCCAAAGCCTTGGTGGGAGGAACCTTGTCCTTGGCGGCTGCGCGTGCGGCCGTGGCGGCCAGGCTGCGCTGGGCCTTTTCCATCGGTCCCTTGGCCGGAGCCAGCTTGGGTACCTTGGGCACCTTCGGGGCTTTGGGAACGGGAGGCGGCTTGGGCGGCTTGACGGCCTTGGCCGGAATGGCCGGCTTCACGATGGGAGCCGCGGCTTTGGGCGGTATTCCTGTCGCTTTGGCCGGAGCGGTTGGCTTGACGGGAGCGGCCGCTTTCGCGACCGGCACGGCGCCGGCCTTGGGGGCTTCCTTCTTGCCTTTAACGGATGCGGGAACGGAAGCGGGAGCCGCGGCCTTCTTGGGCGGTTCGACTTTTTTCTTGGCCGTGGGCGCGGGAACGGCTTTGGCCGCTCCGCCCTTGGCGGGAGGAACGGGTTTGATAGGAGCCTTCTTGGCGGGGGCCACGGCTTTAGCCGGAGCTACGGGCTTCTTGGCCGGAACCTTGGAGGGTGCTGCGGCTTTACCGGGCGCGCTGGTAGGCTTGCCCGGTTTCTTCGAGTTGTTTTTCGGGGATCCCTGCTTCACGACTTCCTTTTTGGCGGCTTGCGGCGCACTACCCTTCGCAGCCTTCTGCGCGGGTTTTCCGGATTTGGAACTTTTGTTCGCCGAGGCCATAAGGACCCATTCCTTTGCGGTGGTAATAGGATCGTTTTACGATCGTATTACCTTTGAAAAGGTAGTAACGCAAACGCGGGTTTTAAGGCGTATGCGCAATCGGCGGCCCCGAAACGGGGAACAAACTACTTCACTTCGGTGACGGTGATATCCAACATGGGATCGCCCCGTTCCAGACGGGTCAGGACGTCGAATCCGGAAATGAGTTTCCCGAACACAGTATGCCGTCCATCCAAGTGGGGCTGGGGCATGTGGCAAATGAAAAACTGCGAGCCGGCGGTATTGGGGCCGGCGTTGGCCATGGACAAGGTTCCGGCTTCGTGCTTCAAGTCGTTACGCTCATCATCGATCTTCCAGCTTGGGCCGCCGGTGCCGTCCCCTTTGGGATCCCCGCCTTGGGCCATGAAGCCTTCGATGATGCGGTGGAAAGGCGTGCCCTTATAGAAACCGGAGTCCACGAGATGCATAAAGTTGGCGACGGTATTGGGGGACTGCTTGAAGTACAGTTCCAGCTTCATCGTCCCTTCATGGGTCTTGATTTCGGCGAAAATCTGCTTGGTTTTGGAGAAATCCCGATTGTATTGGCGGCCGGTCTGCGCAGGCGCAAGGGCCAGGGCCAAGAGAACCACGGGGAAAAACGACCGCTTCAAGAGGAGCTTTGTCAGCATATTTTAGGACCCGAATTGAAAGGGAAGATTCTAACCGAGCATCAATTTAGTAATTAATCGGGCCGAAAACCCGTCAGAAGGGGGTCAATCCCGGGTCTGCGGACTGACGGGAGCCCCTTATTTTCGTACCTTTCACCCCTCTTTCTGACGGAACCCCATGCGCCCAGACCCCTCCAAAATTCGCAATTTCTGCATCATTGCCCATATTGATCATGGCAAATCCACCCTCGCGGACCGGATGCTGGAAGTGACCAAGACCATCACCAAGCAAGACATGCAGGCCCAGGTTTTGGACGATATGGATTTGGAGCGGGAACGCGGCATCACCATCAAGTCGCATGCGATCCGGATGCTCTATACCTATAAGGGGGAGCAGTACTACCTGAATCTCATCGACACCCCCGGGCATGTGGATTTTACCTATGAGGTGAGCCGATCCCTCGCCGCCTGCGAAGGCGCCATCCTGGTGGTCGATGCGACCCAGGGGGTGGAAGCCCAGACCCTGAGCAATCTTTACCTGGCCATGGACGCGAACCTGACCTTGGTTCCCATCCTGAACAAGATCGATCTCCCCTCCGCCCATCCGGACGACATCGCCGATTCCGTGGGGGAACTGCTCGGTTACGAGCCAGATCGCATCCTGCGCGTCTCCGCCAAGGAAGGCATCGGCATCAAGGAACTGCTGGACCGTGTGATCGAGGAAATCCCCGCGCCCAAAGCGAACCGGGAACTGCCTCCCCGCGCCCTGATATTCGACTCCAAGTTCGATCCCTATCGCGGCGCCATCGCCTTCATCCGCGTTTTCGACGGCATCTTGAATCTCAAGGCGCCCATCCGCTTGATGGCGAACGACAAGGAATTCGAAATCAACGAGATCGGCACCCTCACCATGACCCGCGAACCCCAGGATTCCCTGGCCGCGGGCGAGGTGGGCTATATGGTGGCCAACATCAAGAACGTGAAGGACACCAAGATCGGCGATACCATCATCGATCGCCGCAACCCCGCCACCGAAGCGCTCAAGGGCTACAAGGACATCGTGCCCATGGTGTTCGCCGGCATCTACCCGATGGATACGGATGATTTCGAGGATCTGCGCGAGGCCCTGGAAAAACTGGCCTTGAACGATTCGGCCCTGTCCTGGCAGCCGGAAACCTCCCTGGCCCTGGGCTTCGGCTACCGCGTGGGCTTCCTGGGCCTCTTGCACATGGAAGTGGTGCGCGAGCGCCTGGACCGCGAGTTCAACATGACCGTCATCTCCACGGTACCCAACGTGGAATACCACGTGCAGATGACCGACGGCAGCGAGTTCACGGTGGAAAACCCGAGCAAGCTGCCCGACGCGGGCAAGTACGAAGGCATCAACGAACCCTACGTGAAGTCCCAGGTGATCCTGCCCAAGGAATACGTGGGCGCGGTGATGAAGCTGGCCGAAGAGAAGCGCGGCATCTACCAGAACATGGAATACCTCACGCCCGACAAGGTGGATCTCAAGTACGAGTTCCCCATGGGCGAGATCATGTTCGACTTCTTCGACAAGCTCAAGTCCGTGTCCAAGGGCTACGCCTCCTTCGACTACGAGCTGATCGGCTACCGCCCCGGCGCGCTGGTCAAACTGGACATCCTCCTCAACGGCGATCCCGTCGACGCCTTCTCCGTGATCATCCACAAGGACAAGGCCTACAACTGGGGCAACGCCCTGTGCGAAAAGCTCAAGGAGCTGATCCCGCAGCAGATGTTCGAAGTGGTGATCCAGGCCGCCGTCGGCAGCCGCGTGATCTCGCGCTCGACCGTCAAGGCCCTCCGCAAGAACGTGACCGCCAAGTGCTACGGGGGCGACATCTCGCGCAAGCGCAAGCTGCTGGACAAGCAGAAAGAGGGCAAGAAGCGCATGAAGGCCGTGGGTAACGTGGAGATTCCGCAGGAAGCGTTCCTGGCGGTGTTGAGTATGGACAAGGCCTAGGCTCGTCGCTCTGGTGTTTGCGAAGCAAACTCCACACTCCTCGCTTTCACAAGATTTCCGGCTCGTCGCTCTGGTGTTCGCCGGGCGAACGCCACGCTCTCAGCGCTCCGCGATGCCCAGGCGCACTCTCATCTTGTCGACATCGAACCCGCCAAACGTTCCCCTGGGCCGCTTGGCGTCGATATTTTCGATATATTCCATCAGCTCCTTGAGCTGCTTCCTACCCTCCGCGCTTTTCTTCGCTTCCAGCGGGGTCCGGTTGCCCAAGGCCGGGATCTTTTCCTTGAGCCACATCTCCGCGAAAAAGGAATCCATTTCTTCCGGGGATTCCCAGATGTCTTCCGGCGGAATGGAGGGATGGACGGGCGCGCCGCGTTCCTGTCCCGGCTTCATCATCGACGCAACATCAATGGGCGCATCGATGCGCTCCAAAAGATCCAGTTCTGCCAAGGAGCGCAATTTCTTATCCCACTTAATGAAACGTTCGCGGGAGTTCGTCTCCAGCAGGACTTGTCCGGTTTCAGGCTCCAGGCGTACCGTGCCGATGACGGTATCCTTGGCGTTCACCCAAGTGAAGACATCATCCCCGTCTTCCGCATCGTGCCGGAAGTTCCGTTGCTTGAACAAGGCGGCACGCAAGCCGGGCATTTCCATGCAGGCGAAACGCGCCTTGATGAATATCAACTCCTCCCCGTCCGTGGTGGTCAAAGTCGGCGGCGGGGCGGAAACGAAATCATGCCAGATCCGCATGTCCATCCAATAAAACAGCATCGGTTCATCGCGCAACATGGCGAGAATGTCCTGCGGCGAAGCGCGCCTTTCGTTGCGCGGCGACCGGGCGCCGATAATTTCATCCGCAATCTGTCCCATCAGTTCGAGCAACATTCCTTTTTGACGGGGCTGGATGACGCTCCCGGCCAAGGGCTCCACGATATGCCCACCCTTTTCCCGGATGGGCACGAGGCGCCCGCAAGCGATGTCGTAGGGGTTCAAATCCACGGAAACCTTCTTGTCGTAGATCGTGAAGAGGGCGCCGTCGAATACATCCGACACCTTGGTATAACCCTCTTCCGGGAAGACTTCGAGCACCTGGAAATAGGTCAGCCGGGCTTCCGCGAAGTCGCGCAGATACTCAAGCTCCGACGCTGAAAACCGATTCGCTTGCTCCGCGAGGAAATATTGGGCGGGATGTTTGCCTTTGATTTTGAAGGTATGCAGCAAGGACGTCATCAACTGGCGCTCCAGGACAGGGCCCGCTTCCGGGTGGCGCTGCAGTGCCACCGCTTCTTTGGGCTCAAGAAATGGAGAGCCCAAAGACTTCACCATTATCTGTTGCGCCGACTCTTCGGTCAGCAATTCACCGATCAGGCGGCCCATTTTATCCGTGGTCTTGCGGCGCGTGACAAGATGGGATTCATATGCGAAATCCGGAACGGACCGGGGAGCGGAGGCCACATCGTTTTGCAGACAGCACTTCTTGTACTTTTTCCCGCTGCCGCAGGGGCAGGGGTCGTTTCTACCGGTTTCCATCATCATACCCCACAACAATAGTTTCGGCTTGGGCCAATCATTTCAAATGCAAAACCTACTTAATCCGAGGCTTGACTCAAGTGAACCACAACACATGGAGCGCTTCCATTCCCCATTTCCAGTGTTCAATATGGATTTAAGGGAGCCTGCTTCAATGCGCAACGATCCGGTTTAATGGGCATGACGTAGAGGGTGGGGGCACGGGCAAGGGGTTTACGGCTCATCGCTCGTCTTCAAGACAATTGGTATTCTTCTTGTCATGCCCAAAGCCCTCGGACCGATCCTGATCAGCGCTTTCCTCCTGCTCGCCACCGGCCTGCAGGCCGAACCCGTATCCCGCCCGTCGAACATCGACCCCGCGTTCTGGGGAATGAAGTCAGCGACTCTGGCAGGCGATACCTTGGATTTCAAATCCCTCCGCGGCAAGTATGTGCTGCTGACCTTCTGGGGCGAATGGTGCGCCACGTGCGTGGAGGAGATCCCGTTCCTGCTCAAGCTCGATGGAAAGTATTCCAAAGGCGGGCTCAAGATCATCGGGTTGCTTAAGAGCGAGGACCGTCCCAAGGCGGAAAAGCTGATCCGGAAAAGCGGAATGACGTGGCCGCAAGTCCCGCTTTCCGAAAACATGGAAACCATGTTCGCCATCCGGAAGTTCCCGACCAACCTTTTGATTTCCCCCGAAGGAAAAATCGTCATGGACGGGTTCTACCATCACTTCCAGGATTTCAAGCGACGGATGGGGGATGTGGATTCCGCGACGGCCATAGGCCAAAGCGCGATAAAGATCCACCAGCCATCGGAGAAAGCCAAGGCGCCTTAAAGCGCATTGAAGCGCCTACGCGGGCCGAAGCGCCCTGGCGGCCGGGCGACCCGGCCGGGCGACCCGGGTGGCGTCGCCAGCGCTGGGATTCGCGGCTACGTCAACAGCTTGACCAGCCAGTCCGGATGGATGGACCACCCCAGCAATCCGGCCAAGCCCATGATCAGGCCGAATCCGCCGAAGCCCCACGACAAGGCCAGCAGCCATTTTTTCTTAGTCAGCGCGGCGCTGGCGAGCACACCCAGCGAGATGGACAGGGCCGCGTCGGAAAGGTCGAATTGATCGTCCCGCGTGTTCAGCTGATCGTAGTGCGCTTCGAAATCCTTGGCCCGGGTCTGCAGGACCTTTTCCTCCTGATCGTATTTCTTGATATCCTCCCCATAGACCCGGATCTGGCTTAGCATGGAATCCTTGCCGATGCCCGTGGCCGAGAGCGCCAAATCCTCGATCTGGGTGCGCGCCATTTCCACCAGATGATGTTTGATTTTCTTCGCCTGGTATTCCGACCATGTATCCACAGCGTCGGCCTTGGCCTGCATCATCGCTTGCACCAGATTGTCGTCCTTGACCTTGGTGACGGCCATGAAAACCGAAAGCAAGGCCACCGTGATGCCGATCCAATCGCCCATATCCCTGGAGTCCGTTTTTTCCGCCATGCCGATTCCCCTTCCCATCCGAGAGTGAGAGGATAATTTTAAAAAGAAGTGGTTAAAAAAGAAGTGGAAAAGCGGCGCGGTATCCGTTAACGGCGGCGACGGAGGGAGCCTGCCAGGGCGGCCAATCCCATACCCATTAAAGCCAGGCTTCCGGGTTCCGGCACCGCGGGCGCGGCGTGATCGGTGATGTTGAGCTGGATGGACTGTTTGACGGTGGCGTGCAGGGCATCGTAGGAATCGTAGTTGATTTCGGCTCCGCTGAAATACAAGGAATAATTGTGTCCGGAGATCAGGCCCCCGGTCAGGGATCCGCCGTCGGTCACATTGCCGGAGCCGCCGGGCGCGCCCGTCCAGTCCAATCCGGTGGAGGCATTGATCCAGGCGGTTTTGTTGTACAGGGCCGATGAAAGCGTGCCATCGTACAAGGTCACGCCGAAGCTGTAATTGGCCAGACCGGTTCCCAGAAAATCCAACCCCAAAGAATAGTCCAGGTTCTGATCGACGGTGAAGTTGAATTGCCCGTACATGTAGGATTTGGCATAAAGCGCGTAGTAATAATCCCGCTCGCTCCAATCGCCCACCATGTCCGCGGTCAAGCCCAGGGTGGCGCCATGCCCCACTTGGGTGAATTGCCCGGCCACTTTGGCGGAAGTCTGGTAGAAGTCGGCTTGGGCGGAAATGCCGCCGGTGATGCCGCTCCAGGCTTTGTCCACTCCGTGTTCGGGGGAATACCCCGTGATGGCCCCGGCATGGGCATTGCCGGAGTACATGATGACGTCGGCGTGGGAAAGGGTGCAGAGGGCAATCAGGCAAAAAGAGGTCAGGACTTTTATCATGGGTTCCAAGAGCGCAATCCCCATGCCACCTTTATCCGGGTCCCAGGCACCGTGTACCCCCGATTCCCGGCCTCCTCGGCGGGGCAAGTCACTAATGGAAATCCGGACTGCATAGTAATCCGACTTTTCGCCGGGAAGTTTACACCTTGATCTGGAACCCGCGTCGCCAGGGAGGTTTTGGGAAGGTGGACGGTGATGGGTGACGGGCGCGCCTGTCGTCCGGATCACGATAATCGGATCCGGACGCGCAAGCGCAAGGCCGAGCGGCCGGGTCTCAGTAAAGCTTGGTCTCCGCGTCCGCGAGGAAAACGATTTCCGGCGCCCCCTGGACGCCGGCCTTGGCCATGGCGGTTTTCAGCGCATCGGACTTGCCGTATTCCCTGGCTCCCTGCAAATCCCGCATATGGTTCACGATGGTGACGAAGTTCGGATCCTCGGCGCTCTGATAGACCTCGTGGGCGGTCCAACCGTGCTTGCGGCGGACTTCGCCCATGCCGTCGAATACGATCTTCCACTGCTTGAAATCCGCCACCTTGTGCTTGACCATCATAACCGGCATCTGGATTCTCCTGTTGAGGCGGCAGCATCGCCGGCCCATGGATAGAAGATATCCCCGGAGGGGTTCCGGTTTCCTTGACGTTGGTTAAGATTTTCCGGGCTTGTCCGTGAGGCGCTTGCGCAGGCGGCTGAGGGATTCCGGCTCAATGCCCAGGTAGGAGGCGATATAGTGGAGGGGCACCCTCTGGAAGAGCTGGGGCTGGTCCTTCGCCAACTGGAGGTATTTCTCCTCGGCGGTTCCGGACGAAGCGACCGACATCCTTTTCAGGGTGGCGAAATAGGAGCGGTGCATCTTTTCATCATGGAAGGTCTTGTACTTGGGATAGCGGTTGCATGCGTCCTCGAATTTTTGGCGGGAGAGGAGTAACAGCTGGGTGTCCTCCAGCGCCTGGACGTAGTAACGCGTGGGACATCCGGTGAAGAAGCTTTCCAGATCCCCGACCCACCAATCCTCGATGGCGAAATTGAGGATGGATTCCTTGTTGCTTTCGCTGATCACGTAGCGACGGAGACAACCCTCGTTGACATAGGCCGTCGACTTGCAGATTTCGCCTTCGCGCAGGTAATGATCCTTCTTGCGGATATCGCGCACCTCCCACAGCCCGAGGAACTCCTCCAGCTGCGCATCGGTGAACTCCGCCTGCCGGCGCAGCGTGGCCAAGAACCGGGGATCGATCATGAGGGAAAAATAACTCAACGGATCCGGATGCGTGGGCCGGGGAAAACCGGTTTTGCGGGAAAGCGTTTACAGGGACGGATTGCCGGGCTAATTTGGGTTGGATGCGAACCGTGATCAGGGAGACATGCCTTTCCCCGGCCCCAAGATGAAAACCAAGCCCGCCCAATCGGCCTCCCGCGCGCCTCTCACCGCCCGTACTCCTTTGACCTTGCGGCTGATCGAAGTGATCCGCGCCATCCCCAAGGGCAAGGTCGCCGCCTATGGTCAGCTTGCCGCGTTGGCGGGCAGCCCGCGCGGGGCGCGTCAGGTGGCGCGTCTTCTGCATGCGCTTTCGGAAAAGGAGAAGCTGCCCTGGCACCGCGTGATCGACCGTAACGGGCGTATTTCCTTGGCCCTGGACGGCGGCGGCGCGCGCCAGGCCGCCCTGCTCCGCAAGGAAAAGGTGGAAGTGAGCCCCGCCGGGACCATCCGCATGGATCGCTTCCAATGGCGCCCATGACGTTTTTCCCCCATCCCGGACCCGTATAAGCCAAGACGATCGGGACGCATGGCCCTAGATTTACCCCGTCTTCACTACTGGGGGGTGGCCATGGGATTTCCAATCCATAGCGTCAGCGTTTTTTCAAGGTGTGCCGCGTCGATCGCCTTCGCCGCTTTTGTCCTTTCGCAATCCGCCGCTCCGGTCCACGCCTCCGGCTATGTCCTATACCGCATCAATTGCGGCGGACCCGCCTATACCAGCCCGGCCGCCGTGACCACGGAAACCTCCGACCCGTCCCTGCCCGCCGGCCTCAAGTACCAATGGGCCGCGGACACATTCTTCACCGGCGGCGGCGTCTATTCGCAGAACGTCCCCATCGTCAGCAGCGCCGCGGACAGCCTCTTTATCACCGAGCGCTGGAATCCGGATCCACCGGACGGCGCCCAGTATTCCATCCCGGTCCCCAACGGGGCGTACAACGTGGGATTCTATTTCGCCGAGATCTCCCCGGACGAAGCCGCCGTGGGCCTGCGCGTCTTCAACGTGATCATGAACGGCGCGGAGGCGTTCCACAACCTCGACATCTTCGCCACGGTCGGCGCCAAGCGCGCCTACGCGCAGGAGAAGCCCGTGACGGTGACCGACGGCCATATCCGCATCAGCTTCGTGAACGTGGCGCATCACGCCAAGATCTCGGCGATCACCGTCGCGCGCCCGGCCGTGTCCGCGGGAACCAAAGCCCCCTACCGCGTCAACTGCGGCGGCAACGATTATTACGATGCCCAGGGCAACGCCTGGGAAACCGATCGGCATTTCATCGGCGGATCGGCCAACGCCACCCTGGTCAAGATCGCGGGGACCCAGAACCAGCCCTTGTACAACGACGAACGCGTGAACGATCCGGCCAAGGCCCCGTTGCAATACATCTTCGATCTGGTTCCGGGCGATTACACCGTGCGCCTGCATTTCGCGGAGCCATGGGACGCGGACAAAGCCGTCGGCAAGCGTATCTTCAACGTTACTCTGAACGGTACCGTCATACTGGATCACTTCGACATCTTCGCCGCGGCGGGCTTCGCCAAGGAAATCATCAAGGAGGCGCCGCTCACCATCGCGGGAACGGGCGGCCAGGGGATCATCGCGTTCCAGAACGTCGCGGGAGCGGCCAAGATCGACGCCATCGAAGTGCTGCCGGCGGTTTCGGCGGGGGTGCGGGCTATGGATCGCAAGAATGTCGCGGAGGAAAATGCCGGCAAGGCTTTCCAGGTCAAGGCGAGAGATGCGCTTGGGCGCAAATCTCAACTTCCCCGAAGCAACCATAGCGTTCTGACGGCCTCGAAGGGTTCCGTGGGCTTGTAGGGACGGGGTTCGGAGCGCGGTAGAGAACGGGGATTCCGCTTCCTTTACGCGCGTCACCCGGGACTGTGGCTTCTATACCTCAGGAACGACATCCTACCAGGACCTGTTCATGGATCAGCGGGCCGTCTCATTCTACCGGTATCGTCTGTCCATGGTGCATGCGGGCCAACGGCAGGCCATGGGACCCGCCAGAATCGTCTACTATCGCCCGGACTGACCCCGGACCGCCTTTCCATCCCCGTAATTTCACCACGCCCGGTGGTGACACATGTGCTTTACGCCCGGCCATTGACCGATAACGGGACTTTTTGCATTTATTGGAGCGCGCTTAGACTCGGACATCACCCAGGGGCCATGCATGAAACGGATACTTTCATTCCTGATTTTCATTTTCGCGTTTTCCTCTTTCGACGCCTGCGTTACCGACAGCAAGTCTTCGGACAAGGATACGACCACGGTCGATCCCACGGGCGCGCGCAAACCTCGCGCACCCCAGGTGGCTTACCAGGCCTACGATTCCCTGGTCTTCATCTCCATCACCGGAAACGGCGCGGGCGAAGAGAACTTGTATTGGATCTACCGGGACGACAAGCTGCTGGAACAGCCAGTGCATCGAAAGACGGACAGCGGGACCGATGTGTACATCCTCAAGGACAGCCTTGCGGAAACCGGCGTCCACAAGTATACCGGGCAATACGGCCTCAAGGCGGACGCCCTGAGCGGGAAGTCGCCGGAATTCGCTTACGACTATGAAGGGCACTCCCGTTCCGGCCTGGTGCGCACGGAGCTCACGGCGGAACAATTGGTGGGCGTGACCGTGGCGCAAGCCGCCGGCGAGGTGGTGGGCGCATTCATCATCGAACGCAAGGTCGGATCCGGCGGCGCGGTGACGGCGTTGGATACCATCGTCGCCGGGAGCGTAAACTTCCCGTTCTATCTGGATACAGCCCTGGTCATTGACGACGTTTGCCTCTATTACCGCGTCAAGGCCCTGGATGCGATCACGGAGGAATTCCTCCCGGCCAGTCCCTGGGACTCCATCCAGGTGAAGAACAAGGTCTGGAAATATGTTCCGGTCGCCGGATATCAAACCACCCAGGACGGCGTGCAGGTCACGGTGGGCAATCCGCTTTCCTATCGGGACAACGGCGGCGCATACTACTACCTCTACCGCAACGCGACCACGGTCAAGACCGGCAAGACCAAGGTGGATTCCGTCCCCATCTCCAGCCTGTTCGTAGGCCTGTCCATGCACGACCTGCCCGATTCCGGCGCCTATTACTATTGGGTCGAGTCCATCGATCCCTGGGGCCGTCCCAGCGCCCGATCCACGCCCACCCTGGTCCGCTTCACCGGCAAGGCCATGGGTCCCCAGGTCTCCATCCAGCAGATGGACCAGAGTTCCATCGTGATCCAGCCTATCCCTATCCAGGATGCCGTGGCCTACATCATCGAGCGGTCCCAGGATACCGCCAAGGCTCCATTAGTAATCGACACCCTCGGAACAACCACCTACTTCCCTTACAACCCTTCCTTCGTCGACCATCCCACCAAGGACGGGTTCTACTATTATCGCGCCATCGCCTTGCGCGCGGACGGGGAGACCAGCGATCCCGGACCCTGGATGCGCACGTCCTACTTCCATTACGATCCGGTCTACGGACAGATCCAGGCTTCCATCGTGAACCGCGGGAACCGCGTGCTGGCGCAAATGGATCACAACGCGGACTATTACTACGTGCTTTTCCGCAGCAAGAGCGCGACGGGCCCGGATACCCTGGCCGTGGATACCCTGCGATACTCGGATTTCTCCCAGGAGTTGTCCGATGTTCCGCCGGTGGGAACCTGGTACTACCGGGTGATTGAATATCCGACCAACCAGAACAACGGAAACGGCGGCTACCGATCCTCCTATGTCCGCATCGAGTTCACCGGCAAGCCGGCGGGACCCGCCATCGCCTCACTGACCGTCGGCTCCGCCCGCATCGACATCACCCTGAACCTGGATCCCGAAGCCCTGGCCTACATCCTCGAGCGGAGCGTGGATGCCAAGGCCTGGACCGTGGCGGATACCGTGTCCGCCTCGGACATCGCCTACACCCAGGCCCACGATCGCCCCGCCACGAACGGCTTCTGGTATTACCGCGCCCGCGTGGTTCGGAACGACATGAGCGTTTCGGAACCGGGAACACCCATGCGCACCCCCTCGGAATTCATCTACGGACCCCAGATCGACAATACCCTCAACGTCTATATGGAGAACGTCGGCACGCGCGTCGAATTCCCCATGTACCCGGCGTATTCGTACGTGTTCTACCTGCTGCGCAGCGATAAACCCGATTGGAAGGACGGCATCCGCGTCGACTCCCTTAAATACATGGACCTGGCGAACCGGCTCAAGGACGTGCCCCCCAAGGGCGCCTATTACTATTGGGTGGAACGCGTTTCCGTGTACCCGGCGCAGGAAGGCAATCTCTCGCGTTCCATGCCCATCAAGGTGGACTTCAGCGGAGCCCCCGCCATCGGCGCTCTGACGAAGACGGCGCAGGGCATCCAGGTCTTCTACCCTGCCCCCAACGGAACGGATTCCCTGGAGATTTACCGCAGCTCCGGCAAACCGGACGACCTGAAATCCTTCGAGCTGGTGGCCACGGTGGGACACTCGTTCAATGAGACCCTGTGGCTGGATATGTCAGTGGCTAAGACTTCCGGATTCTACCACTACCGCCTGGCGGTCAAGTCAGGCGGCACCCGTTCGGACCTGGGCGCGGCCAAATCGATATACTTCGAGCCTTCCACGGATCAGATCAACAATGGCCTGATCAAGAAGTCCGCGGGTCTATAAGGTTAACACCGCTGTTACGGGGCCGATCGTCGGCTCCACGCTTCCTCGCAGGTGAAAATTCCTAATGGATTTTCAGGACGATGCGGCGGTTCTTGGCCTGGTTCCCGGGGAAGGGCTTACCGTCGCCGTCCACGTTAGGAGCCTTGGGCTTGGTGTCGGCGTAGCCCGCTGCCTTCAGGCGCTCCGAGGGGATGCCTTTCCCGATCAGGTACTTCACGATATTGGTCGCGCGATTCACGGACAATTCCCAGTTGGACGGGAACTGCATGGTCTTGATGGGGATGTTGTCGGTGTGGCCTTCGATATCCACGGCGAACTTGTAATACTCGATGCCCTTCATGGCGTCGGCCACCTTGTCCATGTTGGCGCGCGCGGAACTGCCCAGCTCCGCCTTGCCCGGATCGAAAACGGCCGAGCTGGAGAATTCCAGGATGATGCCCTCGCGACCCAGATCGATGGTCACATCGCCCCGCTGGCGCTCCTTCTCAAGGAGTGAATCCAGATCGTGCTTGATCTCGCCGAGCGGGGTCTTGACGTCCTTGTCCTTGCCGATATCGCTGCGCAGACCCTTCTTCATCTGTTCGAAGAGCACGGGATCCACGTGGGACACGGAAAGCATGGCCAGGAAGAAGGCCATCAGGAGCGTCACCATGTCGGCGTAGCTCATGAGCCAATCTTCTTCTGAGCCCTCGTGTTCCGGAACGCGGTGGCGGTTATGGTGCTTGCTGACGGCCATTGGCCCTACTTACCCTTCTTGGCCGTCCCGGCGCCGCCCTTGTCCCCGAACATCGAATACTGATCTCGGCGATCGAGGTAGGAGTTGAGCTTGTCCTGGATATACATGGCGGGCTTCTTCTCCATGATCATGACCAACGCTTCCAGGATCAGATAATGGCGGAAGCGTTCGATGCTCAGCGTCTGCTTCACCTTGGTAGAGGAGGGCATGAACACGAAACGCGCGAAGAGCAGGCCGTAGAGAGTGGCGGTCAGCGCGAGCGAAAGTCCGGGACCCAGCTTGGAAGGGTCCTCCAACTTTCCCAACATCACGATCAGTCCGAGCAGGGTGCCCACCAGGCCGAAGGCCGGAGTCATGGAGGCCATGGTGTTGAGGATGGCGGAATCCTGGAGGTGGCGGAAGTAATGCTCTTCCACGTTGGTGGTGCCGAACTCGCGGAGGTCATCCGGTTTGTAACCCGTGCTGGCCAGATTGAAGATGTATTTGGTGAACTCGTCCTTGCTCGACTTGGCGATGGCGTCGTAGGCCGCGGTGCCCTCGGCCTGGACCTTCTTGGACCAGTCGATGGCCATCTTCACGTCCTGGACCAGGGTCTTGGACGAGATGGACTGCTTGAGAAAGATGCGCAGGGTGGCGGTGAAGGCGTTCCAGACGTATTGGAAGCGGAAGCCGATGAAGGTCACCGTGACGGTGCCGCCGAAGACGATCATGAAGCTCGCCAGGCTAACGAAGACCTGCCAATCCTTGGTCTCATGGAGGATGCCCATGGCGATGACCAGGAAGCCGAAGACGACGCCGCATACTGTCGATAGGGAAATCATTTGGCCTTCGTCTCCTTGGCTTTAGCATCCTTGGCGGCCGGTAGTTTCGTCTTGGCGGGCTTCGCTTCGGCTTTGGGCGCATCGGCCGGCTTGGCTTCCGCGGCCGGCGGTTTGGCCGGCGCTGCTTTGGCGGCCGTCTCTTTGACCGCGGCGGGTTTGGCTACGGGCGCTTTCACGGGGGCGGCGGCGGGAGCGGTGGTGGGAGCAGGAGCCGGCGTAGACTCGGCGGCGGGTTCGGCCTCGGCGGGTTCAGCGGCGGATTGGGCCTCTTCGGCGGGCGCTGCCTCGGGAGTGGGAGCAGGCGCAGGAGGCGGAGCTACGGGCGCGGCGACGGGCGCGACGTATCCCGGCGTGGAGGTGGAAACCGGTTCGTTATAGACTTCCGGGAAAGGCGGGCGTTCGGCTTCAGGCAGCGCGGTGGGCGCGGGACGCGGGGAGGGTCGCGACAGGATGGGACGCGGGGAAGGCGAGCCGCGGCCGCCGGGAGTGCGCGTCTTCTCCAGCATGTTGACCACGGAGGGCATGTCGGGATTGAGGCGCAAGGCTTCCATCCATTGGCGGCGGGCCATGCCGCTCTGGTTCATCATGTAATGGATGCTGCCCGCCAGGGCGTAGCCTTCGGCCGTGGGGCGCGCGTCCAGGGAGGATTTGACGGCCTGCATGGCCTCGGGATAGCGCTTCTGATAGAAGAGTTCCTGGGCCTTGCGGATCCCCGCCAGTACCTTGGAGGTTACGTCCCCATAGTTGCCCGGATCGTCCTGGGGAGGGGGCTCGTCCTGCTTGGCTTCGGCTTCCTTCTCCTTCTCTTTTTCCTTATCTTTTTCCTTATCCTTTTCCTTGTCCTTCTTGGGAGCGCCGGGCTTGCGCATGGCGGTCTTCGGAGGTTCCTCCTCCGCGGCCTGCTCTTCCTGTTCCTCCTGGGGCTTGGAGGCCTTGCGCAGGGGCGGGGGACGATGCTCCTGGACGGAATCCCCGGGACCCGACTTGGCGGGTGCGCCGGACATCTCCATATAGAGATCGGTGGTGCCCAGATCCACGGAGAGGTTGGCGTCCGTGCTCTTGTTGGAATAGTGGAAACTGATATTCCCTTCGCCGTTCTCGCCGGCCTGGGATTGCTGTGCGGCCGCGGCTTGCGCCTGTTCGCGCGCGGCTTCGCGCGGATCGGGAGCGCTTCCGCCGCAGCCCGCCATCAGGGCCGCGATCAGGCCGGCCACCGCGGCCCTAGAAAGTATAGTGCAGGTACGTGAGTTCATAGGCTACCGGTTGGAGGGTCAGGAAACGGTCTTCGTCGTTGCCCAGGCCTTTGATTTTCTTGTTGAGGGGAAGGAACATCACGCCGCCGCCCAGGGTGAAATGGCGGCTGACGCGGGACTTGTATCCCACCGTCACCGCGCTCAAATGGCCGCGGTTGCCGAAGGGAATGAACTCCTGATAGCCCACGTACGTCCCCAGCCAATAGCCCAGGTCGGGGTTGGATTTGCGGAAGAATATCCCGAGCATTTCCACGCCGAATTTCACCGTCTGGATATTGAAGTTGATGGCCAGGCTGTCCGGGCCGCCCGAACCCACCGCCAGACCGTAGCCGAGGGAAACCGAGAAGAGCAGGAACTTGTCCGGGGTCACCGCTTCGCTCACCGTGCCTTCAATCCCGTAAGAGGTCAGGCTCACGTCGGAGAGGGTATCGAGGAGAGGTTTGCCGGTAACGGGGTTCAGGCTGTCCAGGTTGGGGATGATGGCTTGTGCGACCGGGAACAGGCGGATGTTGGCCGAGGCGCTCCAGTCCAGGTTCCAGATGTCCGGCTTCTTTTCGTTGGGTCCGGCCACGAAGCTTTCCGACCAGACGACTTCGCCGGTGCGGTGGCGGAACACCTTGAGGTTGAGGATCACGTCGTTGTCCGAGCTCTTGGAGATGGAACCTTCGATGTATCCGTCCACGCGCAGCTTGTCGCCCAGCTTCCACAGGTCTTCCATGGTCGGCAGGGTGTTGGAGAACTTGAAGCTGCTGTCGGTCGCGATCACGCGGAAGGTGCGCAGCTCGGGCGAGGTCACCACGGTGCGGCGGCCCTCCTTGCGGAAGACTTCTTCGATCTGCGCCTGGATGTAACGGGACATGCCGGCGCTGAAGTCCTTGGGGTCGGTTTTGATCTGCGAGAGGGCGATGCGATCCACATTGGGCGGGAGGTCGCCCATGGTCTTGGCCAGACGGCCCATGATCTCGCCGATCTGGCGGATGCCGGTGGAACTCGGGGCGAAGGGATCGACGGGAACTGTGGAGCCGGCGGAGGCCGCGGCCGGAAACAGGAAAGCCATGCACACGGCGGAGATCAGGGCCGGTAGCGGACCGGCCCTGAAGACGGAAGGCAAGCTCATGCCGGCCTCCCCGAATGCCTGATTTCGTCGCGGATCCGCTGCAGGATGCGCCGCTGCGCGACCTCGGAATCCTTGGGGGTCTTTTCCCGGGCGCCTTCCAGGCCGCCGGAGACCATCATCTGCATGCGCTCGGGCAGCAAGGAGATCACCTTGGCGCGGATGGCCTCGTCCACGTGCAGCAACGCCAGGATCAGGGTGTCCTGATCGAGGCCCTGGATCACGTTGGCCAGGAACTTGTCCGGCAGCCCCACCAGTTCCGGCAGGGTGACATAGCGGTTACGCAGCTTCTCGCCCAGCCCCAGGTCCATCTCGGAGATGGAGTGGATGTACTGGAACTGGAGCGCGAGCGGCAGGTTGTCGATCAGCTCCAGGATGCTGTCCACGCCATCCGCGGCCACGAAGCGCATGTTGCCCACTTCCAGCGCCTTGAGGGAGAGCCGGTCGGCGATCTCCTTGTAGACGTTCAGGGGGATATGGTCGATGTTGCCCATGCCGATCAGCAGCTTGGCGCGATTGTCCGGATCGGTCTTCTGCAGGATGGCGCCCGCCATCTCGCCCGGCAGCTGCGCCAGCACCAGGCCGACGATGCCCAAGGACTCATCCCGCAGGATGTGCATGATCTGTTGTTCGTTCATCTGCAGCAGGAACCCGAAGAGATCCTTGTACTGATCCTCGTCCATGTGGCCGTTGGCCAGGTTCTGGTACTCGCGCTTGAATTCCTTATAGACTACCAGCATCTCTTCCGGAGGCACGACGTCCCCGCCGTTCACGTAACCTTCCAGTTTCTGCGACATCTCACGGCCGATTTCCGGCGCGATCACGCCCATCAGGCGCACATCCAGGCCGGCGATCATGGCGCCGGTATCGCGCAGTCCCTTGTCCGGATCGCGCTGGATCCAGCTCTTGATGATCTGCCCGCAATGCTTGGGGCTGCCCACGAAGCAGTTGAGCAGGAACGGACGGAAGGCGCCCAGTTCGCCGGGCTGGCCCTTGCCGCTTTCCTGCCGGGGCGCGGGAGCCGCTTTGGGCGGCTCGGGTGCGGGCGCGGGCGGGTTCCGATCCTGGTTGTTCTTCGAAGAGCCGATGATGGCGCGCGAAACCATCCACACACAGGCGAGGATGAGCAGGCAGATGAGCAGCAACGGGATCAGGGAAGGAAGATGATCGGTATACGAGCTGAAGGGATTGGCGGCCGCCTTGTCGCGCGGATCTTCCTTCTTGGAGGCGGAGTCATTCTTGGCCGCGGCCGGAGGCGCGGCGGGCAAGGGCGGGGGTTCCACGGGCTTGCGGTAGCTGGTGAGCGCACGGTTGTCGCGGGGGAACACGCCCTCATGGACGGTGACGCGGTCGCCGCGCGCCTCGTCGATGCGGGTGGCCATGGTCAAGAGGTTGCGGATGAACTCCACGTCCTTCTCGGAGTATCCCGTGTCCACCAGGATGTCCAGGGTAACCGATTGGATACCCCCGGGGTTCTGGTTCTGGTTCTGGCCCTGCTTGTCGGCGGCCGCGGGCTCCTTGGCCGGCGGAGCGGGCTGCATGCTCTCGGGCAGGAACGGAAGCCCCGGCAATTGCTGGGGCGGTTCGCCCGGCAAGGCCGAAGGGTCGTCGCCCCCGAGCTCGATTTCCGGAGGAGGTTCCATCTCGACTTTGGCCTTGACGAGATAGGTCGCCTCTTCGTAGTAGCGCGCCAGCGTTCTGGTCGCGATGTTCTCGTAGTATTGGGCCAGTTTTCCCGCCTGGTCCTGCGGGGCTCTGGCGCCGGCCAACGGCGGCTGGGCGGCCGTGGGAACGGCCAGCCCGAGCATCAGAGCGAGGGTTGTGATTTTATCGGTTATTCGCATGGCAATTCGGAGTATACAACCCGGCATTTGCGGAGACTATGATTATTACGAAGCGTTCGGAAAAGACAATGCTTGAAAAAAACTTAAAGTTCCGCTCATCATTTACCGACAACTCCCGGATGACCGCGCCTCCCGCCCCGGGTCCCCGGGAACCCGGGCGCGGAGCCGGCGGAGGGATTTGGAAATGTCCATGTGGTATCGCATCGCCCTCCTTTCCGCCCTCGCGATGTGCGCATGTGACGAAGGCACCATCCATATCATGCATTACCCTTCCGGCAAAATCCGCGAGATGTGGACGGAAAAAGGGCCTCCGGGAAAGCCGACGGTGTGCGAAGGGCTTTTCCATTCCTATTATGCGGACGGGACGGCGGAAAGCGCGGTGGAATACCACGGCGGCCATAAATCCGGCGAGGCCCGCATGTGGGACGCGGCGGGAAATCTCACGTTCAAAGGCGAATACCGCGACGACTTCCTGGTGCGCGAGACCCGCTACGACAAGACCGGAAAGGCCTCGGCGGAGCGGCGCTTCTCCATCAAAACCAATCGCGTGAAGGCGGTCGGTTCGGCCGGAGACTCCATGATGGCGGTGGAAACCTGCGCCTGGTCGGAGGAGTCCGGCGCCGCGCCCGTGAAACACGGCCTTTGCACCATGAACTACGACAACGGCAAATCCATGGCCACGCGTTATTACCAGGCCGGGCGCCTGCAAGGCCCTGTCAAGGCCTGGTACCAGGACGGCACGCCCTGGCTGGAAGGCGCCTATGAGAACGATATCCCCACAGGTAAATGGCGCACCTGGGGGCGCAGCGGCAACCTGCTGTGGTCCGCCGCTTACGCCAAAGGCGATAAGGAAGGCGTCTGGCAGGAATGGTTCGCGGACGGACAGCGGAAATCGCGCTCGAAGTTCAGCAAGGGCAAGGCGGAAGGGGGGTATCAGGAATGGTACCCCAACGGAAAGGTCCGCCTGCGCGGCGAGTTCCACGCGGGGAAGCGCGAAGGCGTCGAGGCCGCCTGGTACCCGGACGGCGATCGCCTGTATTCCGCGCGTTACGCCGGCGGGCAGCTGGAAGGGGATTTCTTCCAATGGCATCCGGGCGGAAAGCTCCGCCTGCATTGCCGGTTCGCCAAGGGCCGCAAGAACGGACAGAGCCGCGTCTGGTATCCGAAGGGCGGGCTGCAGGAACTCGCCTACTATAAGAGCGGCCGCCTCAACGGATCCTACCGCACCTGGAACACGGAGGGCCTGCCCATGGCCATGAAGGAGTTCCGCGACGGCGCTGTGTCCTTCGACTCCAAGGCCAAGGAACTGCTCGATCTGCTCGGCGCCGATCAATTGCGCGTGCCGGTGGGGCTGATGGGGTTCTATTGGGGCATGGGCGAAAAGGAATGCCGCGCCAACCTGGGGCTGTACCAGGCCTCGAGCGTGCGCGCGGACAGCCAGGAGATCAAAGCCGACATCATCGCGTTTCCCGATCGCCGCGCCACCCCCGCGAAAATCCGCCTGTCCTTCAACGGCCAGGGCGAACTGTGGGGAATGAAACTGGATCTGGCCCAGAAGGGCTCAGGCGACTTCTTCCCGCTCTGCGAGAACCTGGAGGTGGAGATGGGCGCGGAGTTGGGAACCCCCGGATTGCGCAAAGTCGAGGGGCAATCGGAATATTCCATGACGCGGAAACGGGATTGGGGCCGGTTTACCGTAACCACGGGAGCCGACAAGGCCATCCAGCAGGATATGCCGGTGGTAAGCGCGGAAGGGTTCAGCCCGGGCGACAAGGGCTGGTTCCGCTTCTCATTGGAGAACAATCTGTACCGGGAATACGTGAACCCGGCCAACGCCTCGATTTCCCCTCCCCGCTGGCAGGAAGAGACCTTCCTCGCCGGCCGCTGACCGGAGGTCAGCGCGCTGACCCCGGTCAGCGGCTCAGTTGCTTCAGCGTCTTCTGCAGGACGGTAATCTGCTTCTTGAAGGACTTCAGGGTGACCATGGCCGCCTTGACGCTCTTCAGTTTGCGTCCGTCCAGGCCCTTGGCGGCCACGCGGCCCGCCTTGCGACCGCCGGTTTCGCCGTTCATCCAGCGGCGCAGGGCGATGTAGGAAACCCCGAACTTCTTCCCGGCGGCGGAGATGCCGCCACGGCCCTGGGCGTTGACGAAGGCGAGGATGTCGCGCTTCTGTTCTTCGGTGTAACGCTTGCCCGTATTGCCTTTTTTGCGCGTCTTAGCCAATGCCGTTTCCTTTTCTGATGTTCACCGATATTTCCCGGAAGTTTCCCCGGGATGTCCGGTTTCTCCGGAGAGAAAGCAAAACTAGTAATTATTCAATTTAAATAAACGCGGGTAAGCTAGCAAAATCATTAGTAGGGAAAGGCGCCCTGTTAAGTATCAAGGTTGGAATTCCTGCGCGGAAAACGCGTTCATGGTGTACCAGAAATCCGGCGTCCAGATCGTTTTTCCATCCTTGGATTTGATTCCGTCCAGGTGGATATGCGCCACTTGTTGCGGCCGCAAGCCGTCCATTTCCAGGAAGATCCGCATCCCATCCGCCGATGCTTTCACGGATTTCACGGGCACGGGCGAGATGTCCTTCTGGGATCCGCCGTAGTCCTCCGTCGGCTCATACCACCATTGCCTGGCCTGGTAACGCGCGGGTTCCAGGGCCTCCTTGCCCGGGGGCGAGGAGAAGGCCAATTCGAACCCCCCTTTGCGCATATGCACGGTCAGGATTTCGAACACAATCCTTCCGTTGGGCCTGAGCCGTTGCAATCCGAACTTCTTTTCGCGCCAGCCCCAGTTCTGCAAATCCCCGTTCCCCAATCCGCCCAGGTAGAGAGAGCCGTCCGGGCCCGCCAACATGCGGTGCACGGCCGCCTCGAAGCCGCCGGAAAAGCGCAGCACGCATCCCTGCCACTCGCCGCCCACCTTTTCCAGGAAGGCGCGGCGCACCACGCCGAAGGCGATGTCCCCGTAGAAGAATTGCCCTGCGTACGGCCCTGCGGTCATGTAGACGGGTTGCGTCGGGGATTTGGTGACGACGCCATAGGGCAGCCACACCGCGGGCGGCGCCGGATAGCCGTCCTCGAAAGGCGCGGGCGGCGTGACGCGGTGGCCGTAGGTGCGGCCGGGCGTCACGTGGATGAGCTTGCTGGCGGGCAGCCAGGTTCCCTGGTTGTCGGTGACGAAGAGGCCGCTGTCCGGGCCCAGGCACAGGCCGTCCGGCGCGCGCAGGCCCGTGGCCACGGCTTCCACCTTGCCGTCCCGGCCCATGGAGACGAGGGATCCGCGCAGCGGCGCCTTTTGCGGCGCCAGGGTATTGCCGGTTGCAGTGGCGGCCACGGAAAGGGCCGTGAAGAACTTCCCGTCCTTGAGGGCCAATCCAAAGGACCATTCGTGGAACGCGCCGCTGAAGGGAATTTGGCCGATGGCGGTTTTCGTTTCCGGCAGGCCGTCCCCGTCCTTATCCGTGAGGGCGTAGATGCGATCCTGATCGGCGGCGAACAGCGTATCCCCCGATGAAGCCAGGCCCATGAGCTCCTTGAACCCGCTCGCGGCCTTGCGGACCTTGATGGCTTTCAGGGGGCCGTCGTATCCGGTCAGGATATAGACTTCATTGGGACGCCAGGTGCTGACCGCCATGCGGCCGCCGGGCAGGAATTCCATGCCGGACACGCGCGGTTCGAAGCCCTCGGGGCGGATGACGGTGAGATCGAAGCCCGGATGGACTTCATCCTCTTCGCCTCCTTTGGCGGAAACGGCGGCGGCCCACAGGCCCAGGCATGCGATGATGGACGGCAAACGCGGAATGGCCAACCGGATTCCTCCCGATGGAAAGGTGGCCCAATAACTTAACAAGCGCACCGATTATATTTCCGGTATGCACGATTTTTTCCAGGCGGTATTTTCCGGAGAACCTCCCTCCCTGGTGATTAGGCCGGGCGGGGCGGGACGATCCGGGGTTTTGGATGCCGATGCTGTGCGCCTTGCGGTGCTGGGCGCCGTGCAAATGGGGGTGCGCATGTCCGTGACCAAAGCCGTGCAAAAAGCCGTGACGCAAGGCGTGCGGAAGGCCACGCAAAAAGCCGCCGCGATGCACACCGGCCGGCCCGACGCAAAGTCGAACCAGGCGCTTCCGGTCTCCCCCGCGCGACTTGGGATTCTGGAAGGCCTCGGCCTGCTCTGGCACGATCATTGGGAAGCCTCCCATGAAATCGCCCAGGCCGATGAAGGCGATCCGGATTCGGATCTGCTGCACGCCATGCTGCACCGCCGGGAAGGGGACTTCGCGAATTCCGGCTACTGGTCCGGCCAAGCCGGGAAACATCCGTGTTACCCTGGAATCGGGAAGCGGATTGCCTCATTGGATCCCATGGACTTGCGTGCGGGGGGATTGCATGTGGGCGCCTGGTCTCCCACCGCCTTTCTCGCCGCTGTCCGCAAACACGCGAACGACAAGGGCGGGGCCGCACAGGCCTCACTTGCGCTTAGGCGCATCCAAGCGGAGGAATTCCGCGGGTTCGCCGCCTACCTGCTGGAAGCCCGAGACGATCCCGAAGCGATCCGCAAGTGATCCCGAAACGATCCTGAAGTGATCCGTAATGGTCCGGGTTTGCTAGTTTTCCTCCCGCTATCCTTCCGCTCTTTCCTGGCCTCGACAGCCTTGATTTTCGGGGCTTGGACTTTCCCGTCCCCAGGGTAGCGTCACCATCGGCCGCCGCGCGCGGGAGGAAGCATGCTCATCCAGGAAGACCATTGCGATATCGCCACCCCCACCGGCTCCATGCGCGTACACCGGTTCCGTCCCGCGTCGGGCGGCCCCTATCCCGGACTCGTCCTGTTCTCGGAAATCTTCCAGATCACCGGGCCCATCCAACGGACCGCGCGCCGCCTGGCCGCCCAGGGTTATATCGTCGCCGCCCCCGAGGTCTACCATGAATTCGAACCGGCCGGCTGCGCCCTCGCCTACGACAAGGAAGGGACCGACAAAGGCAACCGCTACAAGATCGAAAAGGAATTGGCCGCCTACGACTCGGACGCGCGGGCGGTTATCGCCCATCTCAAATCCCTGCCCGGCTGCAACGGGCGGCTGGGATCCATCGGCATCTGTCTGGGAGGCCATCTCAGTTTCCGCTGCGCCATGAACCCGGAGATCCTGGCGGCGGCCTGCCTCTACGCCACCGACATCCACAAAGGCAGCCTGGGCATGGGCCTGAAAGACGATTCCCTGGCCCGCATCCCGGAACTCAAAGGGGAAATGCTCATGATCTGGGGAAAGCAGGATCCCCATGTGCCGCAAGCGGGCCGGGATCTGATCTACCGGACCATGACCGAGGCCGGCGTGAACTTCACCTGGCATGAGTTCAACGCCCAGCACGCTTTCATCCGCGACGAAGGCGCCCGCTACGATTCCGCCTTGGCGGACTTGTGCTACGGGTTGATCAATGAAACATTCTCCCGTCGGTTGCAGGCGGGATGCCTGGAAGCTCCGGTAGGAGCGGCGCCCGCACCGGGTCCGTTAAAGCTGGGGTAACGCGCGGGTTTACGGAACGGGATTCGGAAGGGAGGGGACCGGCATCCAGGAGATGCGGACCCGGGGTTCGGAAGTCAGGGAACCGGGATCGCGAATCCGCCCGGGGCCCCGCAGCCCTTCGCGGGCAAGGCGCGCCCGTCGGGAAGGATCCATCCGCGCGCCGGATCGGAACCGGAATAGCTGGAAGCACCCGGCCGGTATCCGGCCCCGCGATCGACCTTCCCACCGTACGCCAACGTAACCGGCGTGGTACCCAATTCCGCCTTCAACGCCTTCAATCGCGAACGCAGGGCCTGCACGTCGATATCCTGCACGGATTTCCCCGAGGCCGCCGCCATCCGCGCCGCCACTCCGGCCGCCTGCCCCAGGATCATGTATTGCGGCTCCATCCGCAAGGTCGAGTAGCTCACGTGGCTGGCGGAAAAGCATACCGCCACCAGCAGGTTGACGGCCTCGGCCCGCTTGGGCGTGAGGATGCGGTAAGGAATCTCATACGGCTGCACGGGCACCTGCATGTCCCCTTCGTTCTCCACCGCGCCCTGGGCGTTGACCACGCGCTGCACGTGGTGGGAATCGCTGTTGTAGGATCCCATGCCCACGCCTTCGGCCTTGGTCCGCTCCGTCTGGATGTCCTTCTGCACCATCACGTATTCCCCGATCAGGCGGCGGGCTTCCCGTACGTAGAGCTGGTGCGGCCAATTGCCGTTGTCCGTGAACTCGTCCTTGGCCAGGCCCCATTTGGACGCATCGTCGCGGGTGGCCTGGGGAATGGAAGGATCGTTGGCCAGGAACCAGAAGAAGCCTTTCAGGTAATCGGCGTGCTCCTTCCACAGTTCCGCCCGCCGAGCATAGGTCGCCTCGGGATAGTCCCAGCTGTGCCCGATGAAATCCGTGGAGAAACCGCCGTTGTTGTTGGTGTCCGTCTTCTTCCCGCGCACCCGGTCCAGCTTGCAAAGCTTTCCGAGGGTGGGCGGCACGCCGCCCGCGATTTTCGTCAAGGTGTCCACGTAATGGGCCAGCAGGGCGTAGCGCGCCGGATCGTAACCCGCAGGTTTCGCCCAGGGGACGCGGTCCGCGCTGTCGGTCATGCACAGGCGGTAATTATAGGATTGGATCTTCATGTCCCCGGCTCCTACCTCCCCGCGCGGCGTCGCCAGAATTTCCGCGTACAGCTTTCCATCCTTACCCATGGGCGACAGGCCCGCCGGGAACTGATGCGCCGAGGTGCGGTCGCGTACACCGGCCAGGGATTCTCCGTATTGGCTTCCCGCCTCGCGGCCGTAGGTATAGGAGACTCCGGCCTTGGCCATCAGATCCCCTTCATAGCTCGCATCCACAAACACCGCGGCCTGGAACACATCCCCGTTCTCGATCGTGATCTGCGTCAACGCGGCGCCGCTCTTGGCCACGCCTCCGTTTTCCTTGAGGCGCGATGCCAGGCGGATCTTAACGCCCGCCTCCCGCGCCATCTCGTTGAACACTGACTCGGCCACATGGGGTTCGAAGGTCCACGCGATATCCGTGTTGTACTTCTTCCCCACCCGTTGGAAGAACTCCAGGGACATCCCGCCGATGCAGGCCTTAACGCCGAAATCGGTCCAACCCAGACCGCCCGAGGCCATTCCGCCCAGGTGCGTCCCGGGTTCCACCAAGGTTACCTTGGCCCCTTCGCGCGCCGCCGCCACCGCGGCCACCACGCCCGCCGCCGTGCCTCCGTAGACCACCACGTCGGAAACATCCAAGTCCGCCTGCGCGGCAAGGCCCGCGCACAGCAACAGCATCGAAACGGTTTTCATCGGACCCCCACGGGCCCAATATAATCCGGCCGCTAATGCGGAGCGGGGCATCGGCCGGATGACAACGCTTTTGGCAACGCTTTTTGGGCCGGGTAATGAAAGAGGCGCCTCCGGGGAGGCGCCTCAAATAACGGGAATGGCATATGCCGATCGACGCGAAGGCCGGCCGGGGTATTCTAAAGCCCGATTTCCTTGGCCAGATCCTTGTAGATGCGGCCCACGCGCTCCACCTGCCCCTTGGCCGGGAAACGTTCGTAGAAACCTTCGGACTTGAAGGCGGTCTTCATCTCCACCCATGGCTGCAACCGTTCGACCCAGCGCTTGACGCGGCCGAGGGTCGGCTCGCTGTCCTTTTCCGACAGGTCCGCGCAGACGCGGATGAAGGCCTTGAGAGTCACGGGCTTGGTGACCATGTGGGTCGCGTTCTTGCCCCAGGTTTCGCCCCACACCTGCGCGCAGGCCTTGAGGAAGTCGCGCAACTGTTCGTAATAGCGTTCGGCCTGATGGGTCGGGGACAAGTCTTCCTTGGGATCCCATTCGGACTTGACCCAGCGGTTGACTTCGTTGAACAGCTCGGCCTGCAGGATCCATTTCTCCTGCTTGCTCTTGCCGCCCAGGCGGTTGATGCGGTATTGCAGGGGGCTGTCGTCCCGGCCGTACAGGTGTTCGACCACGCGGGCCGCGCAACGCTTGTCCGGGGAGGCGAACGAGACGCGCTCGTACAGATCCACCAGATGGCTTTTGTTGATGCGGGTGGGCGTGGAGTTGATGATGACGAACATTTCCGTGGCGAAATCCTCGCTGCGGCCGTCGAAGATGATGCACGGCACATTGATGCTGGCGGCTTCTTCCGGGCGTTCGCGGAAATAGAAATGCAATGCGGCCAGGCGGTGCTGTCCGTCGATGATCAGGTATTTCCCGTCCGGATCCGTCAATTGGCCCACACCTTCATGGTCGCCGATGCCGCGGAAACGCAGCTTTTCGGCGGTGAATAGGAGGACCGTGCCCGGGATCGGGGGTTGGTTGCTGGCGGTTTCGTAGAAGTTGCGGATGGAGCGGATCTTGTCGCGCGCCATGGTGCGCTGGAAGGCCTTGTCCGACTTTTCGATGCGCCCGATGAACTTGGCGATCTCGTCCCCCTCAGGAGCGGCTTCGGCGGCGATAGGCGTGCCCTCGTCGTAGAAACGGCTGCTGAAACGCACCTTCTCCAGAAGCGCTTTCGCCGGATACGCGGCGAAATAGAAGATGGCGTCTTTTTGTCGGACCTGAGTAGCCAGCATAAAATCGACCTGCTTTTAAGAGAGAGTGAGGGAGTCCAAGGCGCTATTCCCTTGTGGAACCGTTCACGGCACCCGGAAAAGATATCTAGAAGGCCGGATTCTGTATATGGGGACGGGGCAACTTTCGTCGATCCGCTACGGGTATCATGCAAGAAACGTCCCCCCGGGAGGTTTTTTCCCGCCGGAGGGAGGGGTGGAGCGGTCCTTCCTCAGCCTTTCTTCGGACTTTCTTCCGACATTAAGGGAGGTTGACCAGGGTACCTCGGCGCATACCGGAGGGGGAATCCCAAAGATACCGGAACACGCCGGTTCCCATGCCATGGGGAAGCGGAAGTGTCGCCTCCCCCCTGCCGGCCGGGACGGCCGAGCGCATGCGTCCGTCCATGCCGAACAGTTCCAGGCGGCCTCCGGAGGCCGCCGTCAGGCCTCCAAGCAGCAGGCGGCCTTGGGAAACGGACAGGCGGATGCCGACCCGGTCGAGGCCTCCGGAAGCGTTCCGGGACGCCGTCGGCAGCGGTTTTTCCAATCCCACCAGTCCCATATCGACATACTGCGGACCATCATTGTTATGGCAGTGGATTGCCACCACATTGACCCCGGTTTTGATGGCGCCAGCCACCTCGGCCACCACCTGTTCCTGGTACGCGGCGGTGAAGGATGCGTCCTGAAGCACCAGGGTTCCGTTGATGAAAACCTCCATGCCATCGTCGTGTTGGAGGCTCATCAGATACTCCGGATAGACATGATCCACAGTAATGGATTTGCGCATCCAGATGTCCGGGGTAAGCCATTCCGTGGCGACCGTGGCGGAGTACATATCCGCGGAACCGAAGCCGGCCCGGGCCGCGGTCCAGGCCCCGTCGTCCATTCCGGGATCGGTCCAGTCCTGTCCGGGATCGGTGGTGGTGTATTTCCACTCCTCCGGAAAGGTGCGGGCGTCCGCGATCAGGGAGGTGGCTTCCAGCGTGACGGTATAGGACAGGCCCGCATCGATGTAACCGGGTCCATCCGTGTTGTTGCAATGGATGGCGAACACATTGCCTTCCGGCTTCAAGGCGGCCTTGGCTTCATCGGTCAGATAAACCTCGTTGTAGGCCGTGAGCCAGCCGGCCTCCTGGTCGACCAGTACGCCGTTCACGTAGTACTCGGCGGATTCGTCGTGGAAGTGGCTTAGGATCAGGGATTCGGGATTGGGTTCGCTCATGGAGAAGGTTTTCCGCAGCCAGATGTCCGGCGTGGCCCACTCGGTGATGATATGGGCCCCCGGCACGGTTCCCGTCCCGAAACCTCCCAGGCCGGCGCCCCAGCCGGACTCGTCGAAACCCGCGCCGGTCCAATCCGGGGAGTTTGGATCGGTATTGGTGTATCGCCATTGGGTCTGGGAAGGCGACCGCGCGTCGAGGAGGAGGGGAACCCGCACGGTGCGTTCCAGAGCCGATACCGTCGCAGGCGAGATACCTATGCCGGCCCACGCCATGGCCGTGGCCAGGCCCACCCTGACGGCCCGACGGAATCCCGGATCGAAAACGAAAATGGCTTGCATATACCCACCTTTTGAGACTTGGATGTGCCGATGTGGAAAGCGCGTCACCCTACCCCCAGGGATCCCTGCTTACCAGGAACCCTCCCCACCCGGGGCGTTCCCAAGCCAAAATCTAAGCTTCCTGGGGCGTCGGCGCAGTAATTATTTGTTTAGTTAATAAAATATTTTCTCCGAATTTTAGCGCTTTCAGACAGAAATCGCTTTTAGCCCATAAAATGGTTTTTTTACTGATTAGTGGAATAAACACTCCACTTTTACTAGGCGATACTTCACGAATTTAGTTTAGTAACTACATATATTTTAACGCAATTTTTTCCAGGTGGACAGCCGGCCTCTAGCCACCCCGCCGAAAAGCCAAAAAAAGCCGGAAAAGCTACCTTTGAAGCCTCAAGAGAGTGGTAGAAGCCGCTCTCCCAGGAGCGCCATGGATCCCCGGCAATATCCCGACAAATGGGGCCGATTCGGCCAATTCGGTGGAAAATACGCCCCCGAAGTCTTGATGCCCGCCTTGGAAGAACTGGAAAGCCGGTATCTGGAGCTGTATCAACAACCCGCCTTCCGGGCGGAACTCGATCTGCACCTCAAGGAATTCGTCGGTCGGCCCTCGCCTTTGTACTTCGCGGAGCGCCTGACCAAAAAATGCGGCGGGGCGAAGATCTACCTCAAGCGGGAAGATCTGAATCATACCGGTGCCCATAAGATCAATAACTCCCTGGGCCAGGTGCTCGTGGCCCGGCACATGGGCAAAAAGCGCATCATCGCCGAAACGGGCGCGGGCCAGCATGGCGTGGCCACGGCATCGGCCGCCGCCAAGTTCGACATGGAATGCGTCATCTACATGGGACGCGTGGACATGGAACGCCAGGCGCCCAACGTGCAGCGCATGCATCTGCTCGGCGCCACCGTGGTGCCGGTGGAATCCGGCAGCCGCACCCTCAAGGACGCCATCAACGAGGCCATCCGCGATTGGGTCACCCACATCGACAAGACCCATTACGTTTTCGGATCGGCCCTGGGCCCGCATCCGTATCCGCGCATTGTGCGCGACTTCCAGAAGATCATCGGCGAGGAGACCGAGGTCCAGATGCTGGAAAAGGAAAAGCGCCTGCCGGATCTGTTGATCGCCTGCGTCGGCGGCGGCAGCAACGCCATGGGCATGTTCTACAACTTCCTCGACAAGCCCTCGGTGAAGATGATCGGCGTGGAAGCCGGCGGCCACGGCGTGCTCACAGGCATGCACGCGGCGCGTTTCGCGGGCGGCACTTTGGGCGTTTTGCACGGGGCCAAGAGCTACGTGCTCCAGACCCCGCAAGGCCAGATCGCCGAGACCCATTCGATTTCCGCCGGCCTCGACTACGCCAACGTGGGCCCGGAACACGCCATGTACCGGGACCTGGGCCGCATCACCTACACCTCGGCCACGGACGACGAGGCCCTGGACGCCTTCGGCACTTTGAGCCGCTATGAAGGGATCATCCCGGCCCTGGAAAGCTCGCATGCCGTAGCG
>OBEQ012760545.1_pt1 | contig 58207 bp, 43 predicted proteins | sample 1670901 | NCBI WGS metagenome assembly OBEQ01 (sample SAMEA104232315, study PRJEB22302) | groundwater metagenome | biome: forest; feature: aquifer; material: groundwater | place: USA | collected 2011-08-07 | depth 5.4 m
TGAAGACGCCTGGCAAGCCCCAGAAAACGGCGTTGAAAAGTTAAAAAGTTTAAAGGTTGAAAAGAATGCTGAGAATGATTTTAACCTTTTAACTTTTAAACCTTTTAACCGTAGTCCTGGTAGGCTTGTTTATTTAATCCAGGACGCCCATACGAATGAATCGGCGCAAATCAACATCGCCAAAACTCTGGATATTCTACTAAGTTCGGAGTTAGGAGTTCGGAGTTCGGAAAAAAAATTTACGTCTCCCAGCCCCGACCCCCCTACTCCGAACTATGTATTTCTCGAAGCAGGGTTTGGCGACGATTCTCTGTCGTTTTTAAGGCGGTATGCGAACCCGGAAAAAAGAAAAGTCGTAGCGATGTCCTTTTTGGCGAAAGGTTACATTCAAGGCCCGGATTATTTGGATCTCACCTCTGAACACCATTTCAAGCTTTGGGGTGTGGAGAATAAGGCGCTTTATTTTAAAGGCCTCGGGCTTTACAAAATTCTTCGCGACAAGAGAGAAGCGCTCAACACCTCTCTCGACAAAGTTTACCGCGCGATAAAAAGCTTGAAGGGGAAAATATACGGCCAGGCGCTTTTGTCGTTTGATGAAAAAAGACAGGCCTTTTTAAAAAATGATATTTCGCTCACCGATTATTTCGACGTTCTTGTCAAAGCATTGAAGAAACTTGCGATTCCGATCGAATTTTTCCCGCATGTCGCGGCGCTTCAAAAAATAAAAGACAAAGAATCGAAGATTGATTTTAAGGCCGCGAATGAAGAACAGGCGCGCGCGCTCGAGTCGCTTGCCCCGGAGGATCAGAAAATTCTGGCGCAAAGCCGGAATTCGCCTTCGAAGCTCGATTCGCAGGACCACAAAAAACAAAATGCGTTTTATGCGTTGTTGGAAGAGAAGATCACCTCTTCCGTCATTGCGAGGAGCCCAAAGGGCGACGAAGCAATCTCCTCTAGGAGATCGCCACGCTCGCTTCGCTCGCTCGCGATGACAGAGTTCCCCAATCTTCTCAAATATATCGATTACCTGAAAGAAGTCCAAAAGTTGGACTCCAAAGCGCTTCTGGATGAACAGCAAGTGCTGGAGCAAACTATTTTCAATCATTTAGCCGAGTCCAAAGACGAGGCGATGCTGGTTCAAAGCTCAAAGTCCCTGGAGACTTTGAGGAAACTTTTCAATTTAACGCTCACCACCGACGAGTTTGAAGCGATCTCGCGCGATCCGAACGCTTTTGATCTTTTGAAGATAGAGGGATTCTTAAACCGCAAGATCATGGACCTCGAAAGCCATTATGAGGACGCGCTTTTTTGGGACAAAGATTATGAAGAGACGTTCAATACGGCGAAGACGTTTTATTCTTTGACGCTCGAAAGAGACGAGGCGTTTGTGAGAAACGTGCTCGAAAAACTTGAGGAACGGCAAAGCGCAGAGAGCATAGCGCATGGCAAAGACACGCACTCTGCGCTTAGCGCTATGCCCTATGCTAATGTGGCGATTCTCGTCACCGGAGGCTTCCACACCGTGCATTTAAAACAACTCTTGAAGGGGAAAAATATTTCCTATGTAGTCGTGTGCCCGCAAGTTCTCTACGAGACGAATCAGAAGAGATATGAAGATTTGCTGTTGGGCCCAATTTCCGGATCTCTAGGAAAAAAATCAAAAGTGAACGCCGATCACTGGTCTGTAGAACCGGCGCATGACTTGGAAGTCGTGCAAAACGGCGCTCGCTTGAGCGTGCTTGGGATGCTGGAGAGGGAATTGGGGGCAGAAGGCGCGGGCCAAGGTCAGGCCTCTGGTTCCATTTTCGAGCGGAGGCCTGACCTTAGAGCCTCGGCCGGAACCCCGCCGACTGGCGGGGCCCGGCTGGCGCAAACAAACCTCTCTTCTTTGGTTGACCGTATTCACCGATCCTCGGTAGCAGTGATAGCGTCACAGGGTATAGAGGCACACGGTTCAGGCACCGTGGTCGCAAGAAATAGAGACACCGCGTACGTTTTGACGACCCGGCACCTGTTGAACCCCGTTGGTAAGGATCATCCCGCGGACCTTATTTCAGCGGAAGAAGTCGTTGCCAACCAAGATCGATTTCTACTAGGCGTTTGGCCGGGTATGCTTAATTCACCTCTTTTACAGGCCAAACTTCATTATTTGGATCCTCAATCTGAATTCACTCTTCTTAAAGTTCAGGACACGGAAAACAGGCTGATTCCCTATCCCAAGATTCTGAAAAGGACCCTTTCCAGTTCTGGTGATGACGAAGCATTGCTTGGCGGCTTCCAGGGTATAGATCGCCATTTTATCGTTTCTCTTATGCCGGTAGGGCTCTCTTTTGGGGAGGAGCTGATATTTGGCATGATGGGGCAGGAAGGTCCCGTCTCCGTCTTCACTTACCTACGTCAGCTGGAAGATTTTCTTGGATTGAGCGGAGGAGGCGTTTTTCATGCCGCCACGGGAGTTTTTTTCGGGATGATCACCTCTGGCATGATGGGGATCGACCTTGTGAAGGGTCTTCGAGTGACCCGATCCCAGATTCACAGGGCCATACGTGCTGGCATTTCAAACATCCTCGGCGCTCGTATGGCTGAAGGTTTAACCGAAAAAGAGAGCGGTTGGAGCTTATGGAATAAACTCATAAAAACTGCGACGTGGATGGGGTGGGCCTTGTTGACCGAGACTCTTGAATCAAATCGTCGGACCAAGCTCCAACAATATTTTCAAGTGCTCAAGCCATACATTCAAGCGGGAAAAATTAATTATTTTGAAACGGGCCAACTCTTGATGGCCCTCATAGGCGACAAGCCCATGACCATTAAAAATCTTCAGGGTATCCTGCTGGGCTATCCTCTGAGTATCCTCATTCATTACTTCAAGGCAGGCGCGTATGGCTTCGCGGATATTCTTACGTACTTTGGCCAACGTGGTCCCTTGGCTTACACAGCCAGGTATGGCGGGGCATTCAGCCACGAATCCAGAGACTTCACCCGGACGTATCAGAATGGCATATTTCACGCAGTAGTTTCTCCCTTACGGAACAATAACACGGTATCCCCCTGGAGTCAAGCCGCCGCGCGGCTCGCGGGAACGAAAAAAAATCGGAGCTCGGGGTTAAAAACCGAAGGATGGGTTGCTAGTGGGCGTGCTTTTTATTCTGACCACGCCGGCCAAAATACACGATGGCTACAGACCCTACGAGAATTACTATCAGGGCTAAAATGGCTTCCATTATTCGTCACCTCTTTTATTGGGATACATCCAAATACCAGCGAATATCATAACCACACTCAAGATACTGACAGCCACTCGCCAAAAAACTGGGAACTTCTCGAAAAAATAGCTCGCAAGATCAAGGACAACCACGGCCTTTCCTACGTCCACCGTCGTCTTCGCGATGAATTCTATTTTGTTCTCGGATATTTTGGTCATCCAATTGGACTGTATCATGATCAGGGTGGCCTGTCAAGCCGACCTGGTAAACCTGCTTCCGCCGCGCGGTTGGCGGTTTTAAAGAAGACCCTGCTTGTTATCGCTACTCTTGGCTTGAGTGGCTTCGGCGCAGCGTGGATGATGAATTGGGTGGATTCTCGCAAAAACGCCGCAAGGCAAGAATCCATGATTCGGGAAATGGAAGGCCAGGTTTCTGTGCACCGGCTGATTGAGATCATTCAGAATCCGGGCTACGGCGATGAGGTTTTGCTCCGCATCCGTGCGATCCAAAAACTCCCCGACGCGGCAGAGAAAGAAGACGGTGAAGCCGCCCGCCGCGCCGCGAAGATTCTCGGCGATCTCCTGGAGAGGTTCTTGGAGAGGGATTTTGATCACGTTTCGCCGTTGGTGGCCCGTCAAGCGGTACAATCTCTGAGCCGGTTCTATAAGATTCCATGGGTTCCCGACTTTCTCGCCCGAGTCGCTAAAGATACCAGATCAGAGGAAGTCAAAAACGCGGCGCTTGATTTTGTTCACGGGTATATCGCCCGTGAGGTGGACCGCGTCCCTTCGCTGGCCGATCTCATTCCCATTCTCGAAAATATCAACTACAGCCCTCTCGGGGCCGCGCATGTGGATTATAGCCGCGCCCTTCTTGCCAGAAGGATTCCTGGGTTGGTTAAGTCAGCCGAGAATCGTAAAGAAGCTATTAAGATTTTGATCGGTATTTTGAAAGGTTTCTCGAATCAGAAAACGTTGGATTACTCGACTCCGCCCGCCCTGGCCACAGCCGCCGCCGAAAGTCTCGGTGAACTCGGTGCCGTGAATGCCAAGGAGGTCCTGACATGGCTCAAGAACTACTCCAACGTGCGCGATGTTAAACAAGCGGCCCAGACCGCTTTGGATAAAATCGCCGAATTGAATCCTAACGGCGCGAGGCTGGCGGTGGAAAGACCGACGACAGAAGACAGAAAGCCGACAACAGAAAAATCTCCTCCGCCCTCCGCCCTCCGCCATCTGTAATAACAGGCGCCCGGCTGGCGGAGACAAATAGAAATAGAACTTTACCGGGTGGATCGGAAAACAGACTTGGACAAGCCCGACTGCCGGATCATGGAGTTGAGGAGCCACCCGGAGAAGACATCAATGCTCGTGTCCACGGTAACAAGGCGCCGAAACCCACCGGCAGCGCCTTCCCATTGTTGGTGGGAACCGGCTTGTCGCTTGAGTCTAAATCCGGAACTCTGAAGAGTATGGACGAATTCTCGCTGGCTAAGGGCAAACCTACCCAACGGGGTGGATGGCCAGGCGCTGGGGAATCACTTGCTCCTGGAAGATCTGTACTTTCTGGCCGAGGTTACGAAGAAAACGTCCGGACTGGACCAGGAGAAACACCCGGTAATAATCCAACCATATCTGAGGGGGAGCCGAGCGGGGGAAAAGGTTTTGGACATTCTCCGGATCAAGGCTCTGGAGATAGCCTGCCAAACACTCCTCCATTTTCTGGCGGACTTCGGAAAGGGAATTTCCCTGGACAGCCAAATCCAGCTCCAGACAATGACCGATATAGTGATCCGCTTCAGGTCGGGCGTAGCAACGAAGCAGAGTTGGGTACTTTTTCATATCCTTTTTCCTCTCGCTTATCAAAGTTACCATTGCCTTCTCCTTTTGTCAATAACACCGCTTCCGCCGCGCGGATGGCGAATTCTCTTCCGATTGTTGATTCGTGGGCGAAGGCCCGTGAACTTGTCAGGCAAGCGCCTAAGATTGATTATCTCTGGACGATCCGGCACCCGGACGAAGGAGAACCGGCGGTGTATCAAGGTGTGTCCCATGAACAGAAGACGGAGGAAGTATTCCTAAAAAGGATTTTGCCGGTCGAAAGATGGGAAGGACCCTTGGGAGCTGTCTATCGGGCGATTCGCCCTTGGAAACCAGGTCAGGTTGGCATTGTCTTCGAGTTGGCGGGCGAATCGGCCAGAAACTATTATGGCGTTACTTTTCATGGCGCGACTCCACAGTCTCCCGTGTGGCTTTACCATGTGAGCCGGGCTTGGTTGATTGCTTTTGATCAAGAATCCGATTTCAATGACAAACGAGCCCGAATCGTCGAAGTGACCTTTCCCGGCATGGCCTCGGCGCTTTCGTCCTTATTGGAGGGTCCTTACTCCCTGGAGAGAAAAACAGACGAAACGTTTGTTGCCGTGGGCATGGAGATACGCCGTATCGCCTGGATTCTCTCAGCCCAGGCAAGAGACAATCTGGACCGCATGTTAAATTATGCGGATTGGATTCCCAGAAGCATCTTAGACCCCTTAGAAGACCTGCGGTTTATTCTAGAGTATCCCGAAACGAACCAGGCGGAGCACGATTTTCTATTAGCCAGTCATCTTATTGCCGTGGAGAATCTTGTTGATGTTGTCAGGGGGCATAAATCCATTCAACCCCGCATTAAGCAGCTGCTTCTTGCTGACGGCGGTCCGATTAATCGGGCGATCGAGATTTTTAGAGAATATAAAAAGATATTTGATACCGATGGGCCCTCCGCCGCGCGGCTGGCGGGCAGGCCTGAAAGTGTTTTCATACAGAATGTCTTGTTTTCCGATGCGGGGGTGCTCTCGGTGTCTCGATTGAACGTCGGGAGAGAGCGACAGCATAAGCATGTTGTGATGACAGCGGATGACCTTGTGGCGCTGTTCATGGGATATGGCGCAAAAGATATTAAAAAACAAAGTGACACGCAGGTCAAGATCAGGACCCGCCCTGGGCGCGGTTGGGCGGCGGCGAGTCTAGTCGATCTCGGTAACCATGAATTTATTAGGAGTATCGTTGCAGCATTAAGTCATCAAGAAGTGACCATGCTGCGTGGAGGCCCTCAAGAAAGATTCTGGAGTATTGACATCGGCTCAAGCCATCACACGGTAACCACCGTCGATGATCTTGTGGTATTGCTTAAAAGCTGCGGGGTGAAAGGCGTAAGAAGACTGAACGAAAATGTGGCCGAGATCCGTCACGCGAAATTCAAGATGGTTGTTAGCCTGGACAACCCTTTTGACATACTTGCCGCGCTGCAAAAGTTTGCGGTCTCGCATGATTTGGAGTTTATCCAAAAGGGTGACAAGGCCGGGGTGATTGAGGCTCTAAGAAAATTTATCCCACCCGATGACGTGATTGATAGGGTTATTGTGCAAAGACAGGAGAAAGAGGTTTACAGCGTGCAAGTAAAGGGTCTTCGGCGCAGCATGGCACAGGACGCGAAATCGGATCAAGAGGCTGTGCTGAAGGCGATCGAAAAAGGTTATTTGTTTCTCCCGGAGGATTCCTATTACGAAGTGTATTTTGATACGAAGAACAAGAATATCATCATAAGACACGCCGCCGCGCCTGCCCGTCCGGCAGCCGGGCGGCTTTCTGCTTCGCCGAAAGCTTCGCAGAACGAGGGCGGAGTCGTAATTCCGGGGACACGTACCTCCAAAAGGTACATGTCCCCGAAGCTCCATGAATACGGCGAGATTTCTCGCTTCGCTCGAAATGACATTAGGCTTCGTGCGTTTCTTATCCGTGTTTATCAGACAAATCCGCGTGCTTTTTTAAATCAGGATTTGTTGCCTATGGAGATTGTCGGAGAAAGTGTCCTTGTGCCGCTTTTTGCCGTGGGCGGCGAAAAATCGCCGGAGGGGAATATTCGCTTGTCGCTTCTTTACGAAGGTGAAGAAATATTTGTTGTCGAGGATTTGAGTTATAAATCCATGGATGCCTTCGGCCGGACAGATAAAGAGGGGCTTCGTGCCGATCAAGGCTATGAGGCGATCCTTCGCGCGGCGGCGCGGAGGTTTAACGCCGTGTTTGGCGATACCAAAGATTATTCCAAAAATTCCGGAGTCGTGGAAGTGAGTCTTTCGCAAGTGAACCAAGAGCTAAACGACGTAGAAGATAAGGAATTTAACAGGCTCGCTTCGCTTTTGTTCAAAGGTCTGGAGAGGCAAAGCGGAAAGTTTTATTTGAGCGGGGTAGAATCTTTACCGGCCAAGCGTAGACGATTCATTGAGGCCAGGTTGGCATCTCTCATCAAAGGGCGGGGCGGAAATGGCGCTATTGTCCGAAATCGTCCCGAGGGCGTGATTCTCACAAAGATTCATTTTGACGACGGCGTCTCGCAGGCCCTATTTCATCCGGATAAAGGAGAGACGGTTTTTTATCTCGCCGGTTTCCGGAATAATCAGATCCCCGATTTTGCCGTGGGTTTCCGGCTTGCCCAGGAGGCCAACCATTTTTATTCATCGCATGCGCTAAACGGACGAATTCCGACGCCGCAGGACTGGGGGGAAGCTTTCAATAAATTGATCGGCGATTTGTCCGAGAGCGTTTTACTAAAGGCAATTACGGAATTTTCCCAAAGCAGAATGAATCCCGTAAAGGCCACGGTTTTAAATCGAGCGATGACGGAAAAAAACACCGGCCGCGATGTGATTGGGCTTATTGTCTTGAGGCCGCTCCTGGCATTCCTCAATGACCGCTTAAAAGCGGCGCTTCGCATCCAACAGGTTGATTTTGCCGCTTAATGCAGTCTAATTTTAAATAGAAATGATCCAAAGTTTGTTGTTAATACACAAAATATTTTATTATCATGTTGACATTTCGTGATTCAACAGGTATATTTCTGCTACCTAAGTTCTTTTTAAAAACTGTGTGAGAAGTAAATTTTAGACTTTTGAAAAAGGCAACTCTTCCTTATATATACACGCAAGAATGGATACAAAGCGTTTTGAAAGTTCCGCTAGTTCATACGTCAAATACCGTTCTTAAAGCCATTGCGTTGGTTTTAGCAAATGCCTTTTTGTTGAACGAGTTCGCCTTCGGCGCCGTGGGGCTTGCGCCCTCGGACCTCGCAATACTCCCTGTTCCGCTTTTCAGCTTTAAGCTCCCGATCTCCGTCGCCGTGGTGGAAGACCACCTGAAAGTCAATCCTTCTCAGAAAAGCATCGTTCTCCTGCAGGACGCGCACACCAACGAGTCGGGTCAGCTCAATATCGCCAAGGCCATTGATCTCATTATCAAAAAAGAAAAGATCCGCACCGTGTTCGTCGAGGCGGGCTTCGACGACGTGTCGCTCACATCCTTGAAAGACAAGGCGCCGCTTGAAAAAAGAAGGCGCGTGGCGTTGTCGTATCTTAAACAAGGCGAGCTCTCCGGCAGTGAATACCTGAATCTCACCTCGGAGGAAGACTTCACGCTTTGGGGCGTGGAGGACAAGGAGCTTTACTGGAAATCCATCGAGGTGTACCGCGCGATTGCCAAAGAACGGGAACGCTTTCAGGACTATCTGAGGAGAATCGAAACGACGATCGCGGCTTTGAAGCCCCTGGTTTTTAATCCCGCCTTGAATTCTTTTGACCGAAAGCATGAAGACTTCCTGAAAGAAAAAATCCCGCTCACCGATTATTTCACCGTTTTGGCCGACGAGGCCGGAAAACTCGGGCTCCCCATCGGTTATTACCCGCACCTGGAAGCTTTGTATGCTTTGAAGGAAAAGGAAAAATCGATTGATTTTAGAAAAGCCAATGAGGAAGAGCAAAAAGCCGCGGCAAGCCTTCCGAAGGAGGAGCTCGAAGAGCTTTTGGAAAACTCCGGTGAACACTCCGTTTCGAAACTGTACGGCAACGGCCGCCGGAATCAGGAGGCGTTTTATTGGCTCCTGAAGGAGAAATTGGAAAAAGGACGTCCGGCGATCAACCGGGTAACCAGCACCTATCCTGAACTTTCCAAATATTTCGATTATCTGACGGAGTCGAAGAAACTGGATCCCCGGCGGATCCTGGAGGAGGAAAGGCTTCTCGAAAAAGAGGTGTACGGCGCGCTGATCGGCACGGCCGACGAGCGCAAACTGCACGAGGCCTCAAAAAATCTGAGAAGCCTTCAAGCGCTTCTCAATCTGACACTCACGCCGGACGAATTCCATTCCTACGAAACGGATCCCAAGGCCTTTGACATCACGTCGATGACGGGCTTCCTCAATAAAAAGATCATGGACCTGAAAAATCATTACGAGCGCGTGGTGTTTTTGGAAAACGGCTATGAAGACATCGTGAAAAAATGCGGGGAGTTTTATTATCTCACGCTCCAAAGAGACATCGCGTTCATCCGCAACATGACGCGCAAAATGGACGAAGAGGCCCAGAAGAAAGCCATACTCATCACCGGCGGCTATCACAGTCCGAACGTCAAAGCGCTTTTGAAAGCCGCAAATATTTCCTACGTCTCAGTGTCGCCGCAGATTCTGCAGGAAACGAATTTGAAGCGGTATGAAAAACTATTGTTGAGTCAAATTCCTCCTGTCATTGCGAGGAGCGAAGCGACGAAGCAATCCCCCGGGAGATCGCCACGCGTCTCCGAATACGTCGGCGCTCGCGATGACAAATCGGATAAAATCGCGATTTGGGCGATCCGTGGCCGCACATCAAGCGATGCGGTGAACGCCACGCTTCGCGGCTGGAAAACATTTGTCGGCGACGTTGTGGTGCCGGGATTGGAAACTGAGGGAAGAGTAGATTCGAGCTTTGTGAGGCGTGCTTCAGCGACTCTCGACAGCGGTCAGACGCTTCGATATTCCTTCGATGTCCGTTCTGGTCGCCATCGTAGATTTGATCGTGGAGGCGTCGCTCTTAAGGATCAAAACGTCGCTCTTAACAATCAAGACGTCGCGTCTAAAACTGGAAAAGGCGATCTCCAGCATGGAGACTTTCCCATCGAGCGTGTCCAATCTTCCAATAAGGCTTGGGATGTGCGAGACTTTCTCTTGCACATCGATCAACCCTTCACCAAAGTGATCGAATTTCTTACTCATCTCTTCCAGCATTACGTTATACCTGTGCTCGGGAGAGTACTCAGGATTTCCGGACGGCTTAGAGGGCTTTTTGGGCATGTGCGCAATCTACCACATCGTTCGAGGTTTGTCAATTTTTCTAGCATACCCCAGAGGAAGGCAACCGTAGAAATCGACGTATCTCGACCCTACGCCCGCGCCGCCGCGCCTGGCCTCCGAAACGCGCAGCGTGCAGGAGGGCGGTTGGCGGAAAACAACGGCGCTCTTTCAACTTTTCAACTTGTTAACTTTTTAACTGGCGCCAAAGGCGCTAACGCCGCGCGGCTGGCGGTTTCGGATCGGCGGCAGTTTTTAAAAACCGCGGCGAGCGGAACTATCGCAGCGGGGGTCGCAGTGTCAGGGATGGCTCCCGTTTTAGACGCAGTAGCAGCTCTGGACGCCTTGCAGCATGGCAACTCCATTGAGTATGCTTACGACAAGACCACCCAGGCCGCAAAAGTTATTCGAAATGGAAGGGTACTTGACCGGAAGGCGCACATCGGCGCTGTGGTTTACACTAATACCGGAAAAGAACACCCCAAGAATTCTGAATCCCGTCCGGCAGAACAATACGCAGCTCTTTTCGGCGAAAAAGAGCTTTTCGTCCAAGAAGGCAGCGTTGTGGCCCGTGATCCTGAGATCGCGGCTTTAAGCGCTGACCAGAAGGATCGTATTCGAAAAAAGACGGCGGGCGATGCCACCCGTATTAAAAGGTTGGGAGTGACCAATATTTTGACCCGTTATCTTTCCACAGATGATTCGGAACAGGTTGCCGCTGCCAAATCCTTATTTCAACGCTTGAAGCGCGACTATGGCATCGGCGTGACGGGCGGTCACTGGATCGGCGGCTTTGATAAGCCGGATGCGCCGCGTCTTGCAGGAAAGTCAGAAGACGATCAGCAAAAGGTTGGGGAAAGCGTCGAAAGATTTGTCGAAACTTATGCGGATGTGCTGGATGCGATCAATCTGGGGAATGAACTTAATTACAATAAATCTTTTCCTTTTGTCGATGAAGAGGAACTTATTGCCTATCAGGTGAGGATGGCCGCTCATGCCGTTCGGGCCCTGCGGCGTTTGAACGAGCAACGGGCCAAAGAAGGCAAGGGGCCTATTCAGATCCCCGTTTCCATAGGTTTCGGTGGGCTTACTGACAACCAGGCCAAGCTCGTCAAAAAATACAATGAGATCTGGGAGAAAGAACTTGGAGAAAAGCCCGTCAAGGCCATTGCCGCAAATCTCTATCCCAGCCTCAATCACAAAACCGGCAAATGGGGCGGTGACGTCTCCTTGATTGACCGCGCGGCCAAATCCGCCCAACTGGCAGAGCTACCTTTAATCATTCAAGAGATCAACATCCCCAACCAGACAGTTGACGGACAGTCCAATGCCCAGGCGCAGGTCAAGTTCTGGGAAGAAGTCATGAAAGCGGTCACCCGGAACCCAAACATTTTGCGCGTCACGGTATTTCAATGGGGTGATCAAGAATGGAAGATCGCTGAGACGAAAAATCCTGTTGAAGGCCATTATGGGCTAAGCCCGGAACTTGAACAAACGGGCCTCTTCTCAAACTGGGATTTGAGCGCCACGCAGGCTCCCAGCGGCCGCCGGCTTGCCTCCGAAGGCCATCCGGATAAGCTCGCATCCGTCGTTACTCCCATCGAATTGTCCGATGTCTATGGTTACAATCCGCAGAATTATTCAACCAACTTCAGGAAAGTTTCGAAAATGCCGGGATTCCCCGCAACTATTCGTGATGCGAAAAGTAAAGCGGAAAAGGGGTATGTCCTATTCGAGTTTACAGCCAAGGATACGCTGAATACATTCAAAGCAATCGTTCGGCAAGGGGATAAGCCCAACGAAAAAGACTATATCGTGAGCTTTACAAGGGATTCGAAAGACGGAAAGTGGTATGCGGATGATTCCAAAAAGAAAGCCACTTTTGTGATCGACGCGAAGAATAATGGGGAAACGGCAATTTCTTTAAACGATTTGGAAGCCTTTTTTGGCAATGAGGGGCCCTGGACCGAGTTTCATCTGAAACACGGGAAGAATGAAGGCAACGACGTGAATGAGAACCTGATCGGCAAACCCTCCGTAGGTTTATCCAAACCCGCCTCCGCGCGGCTGGCGGTGAATCGTCGTGGTTTCGTAATGGCAGTTGCCGGATTGGGTTTGGCTGCCACAGGCATTGCCCAAGCACCAGCCCAAGATACCAAGACCAAGACGAGCCGGTTTCCTGCTGCGGCCGGTCATCGCACTAATCTAAAGGTTTTAATCGACGAAGATCTCAATCTGATGGAGCGCGGTGGCGACGGAGACAAAAAATATCTCAATCACCTCAGAAAATTTGGTAATCAACCAGGCAATTTCAAGAAATTGCCTCAAAATGTCGGCGGATATGCGGAGGCGTATCTCACATTAAACTTCAAACAGCTGAGGCCATTCAAGAATTTTAAAGTGCTCGTACGGGGAGTGACGAACGATGGGAAAGAGAAAGACTATCTTCTCACGTTTTACCGAGATTCGGAAGAAGCAAAAATGTGGTTTGTGGACGGGGGCCCCGGTGTCCAAGGCACTATGCAGGTTGCGCCGAACGGTGATGACGTCGAAGTCGCGATTGAGGGCGCTCATCTTAAAAAGTTTTTCGGAGACAGCGGGCGTATCACCGAGATTCAAGTGAAACAGGGTATGAAGGAAGGCAATAAAGAGAATGAGAATATTACCCCGCCAAAAGTCGGCATTGCCAAACCCTCCGCCGCGCCTACCCGCCTTCCTTCTGGCGGGCGGTTGGCGGGATTTCATAAAGAAATTGAGTTGTTGGCCAATGCTTATCTTGATGAAGATCACAGTGTAACCATTCAAATCGATTCATCAGCCAGCAGACCTTGGTCTTTTGGTTATGGCCGAACGAGTGCGGAATATCTCTACCGAATTCCTCAGGAATTGGATGAGGCGCAAGCACGCCTTCTAGTTGATAGTATTTTCAAAGATGTTCCGTTGGGCGCCAGCGCCGATAAGGATGTGTTCGTCACGGAGATTTTTGGCAAAGGCGAAGCTGCCGCGCGGTTGGCCAAAAAACAGGTAAATGGTAAAAGGGGAATGGAGAATGGAGGCGATGCGCTCGTGCATCTCAATGGCGTGATGGAAATCGTCTCTAAGGTTACGCATATCTTCTTTCATGTCTTCACGCAAGGCGTCCATTTTTTCGTCTACGTTATCGATTTTGGAGTCCAGCTGGTTCATTTCAACCTCAATGGTGCCAAGCTTGCCCTTAATAAACTGAAGATCGGGCACAATAAGCTCCTGGACTATGCGCTTTACGGTATCGACAACGCCGGCCATAGTGAAACTCCTTTGCCCAAAGCCTATCATGCTGTTGTGCCTGTGTCAAGCACCCTTGCCGCGCGGTTGGCGGATCTGAACCGGATAGAAATCGAAGAGCCTGTCTCCGCTCTCGACCCAGCCTCTACGGTTCAAGTAAACATTCTTTCAGATCCGCGATTGGTTGATCTTGGGAATAATGGGACTCTGGCCGTCGACGATTACTTAGCTAAATATGAAGGTTCAGATCGAGGTGCTGTCGAAGGAGCATTCGACGTGCTGGTCAGGAGAGCCTTCTTTGGGCCGCCTAATGGACAGGAACACAGGTTTTCCAAAACCGAATCGGTTAGAAGCGCCGCCCGGCTGGCTCTTGATCCAGATACCCAGGCACGTCTTCATGCCGTGGCTTTGCGGGTCATCAAACCCTCAGGACAATTGACGGAGGCAGCCCTTCACACGCATTTGTATAACACAGCCAAAGCCATGGTCCCTTCCAATGGCGGTATCATGGCGGCCGATGAAAGTGTCGGCTCGATGCTTAAGTGGCTGGAGCCTTTTGGGCTTTCGAATGAAGGCGTCGAAGGCAAGAAGAACCGTCAGGCTGCACGCAGTATCATCGCTAGAGCCGCTAGGGGTCTGAAGCAAAGAGGCATTGACTCCATTATCCTAGATCGTGACACCTTCGACAACATCGACACAGAAACAGGCAAACGGCTCATTGACATGTTCAAGGAGGCCGGTATTTTAATCGGACTTAAAACCGACGCAGGCCTCATCGATGACCCGCAAAGTCTTCTTGTCGATAATCCGGATCCTAAGAAACGCGATGAAGGCCCGGTGCGTGTCGAGAAACTCCCTAAACCCAACAGTATTCCCGATCTGACGGGCCTGCTTGAGCAATTTGCCGACACAGGTATTGTGTTCACCAAGTGGCGGGTTGTCACCGCCACTGACGCCGCACACGGCCTGCCTCGCGAAGAAAATATCCGGGCGAACATGAAAATTCTTGCCCGATCAGCCAAAATGACACAGCTGGCCGGCCTAGTTCCTATCGTAGAACCAGAGGTTCTCTTTGACGGCGGGCACGATATAAATGCCAGTTACAATGCCAGTGTGCGTGCCATTCAAATCCTTTTTGAGGAATTAAAGAACGAAGGTGTTTGGCTTGATGGCATTGTGCTCAAGACCAGCATGGTGCTGTCTGGTAAAAGCCACCCCAAAGAAACTCGTGCTGATTCCCGGACTGTGGGTTACCAAACCCTAAAAGCTCTTCTTAAGTCCGTTCCCGGGGAAGTTCCCGCCATTGTATTCCTCTCAGGTGGGCAGGGGGATGATGAGGTAAACAAGAATCTAAACGCCGTGAGTTTAGCGAGACTGGACAACGCAACATTTGAAAGCACCCGTGATGAAGCTGTGAGGGAACTGGAAAGCGAAGGCAAAGATACAACGGCGCTTCGCGCGTTCACCCAAGAAACTCTTTGGGAAATCTCCTACTCTTTCGGTCGCGGACTTGTAGGTCCAGGCTACCGGATCACGGTCAATGACCCTGTAAGAGTGCCTCAGGCCGTCCAAGCCCTGTACCAAGCCGCTGAGATCACACAAAAAGCCAGAACAGGACATCTAGCGGCCGCGAGGTTGGCACAAGAACAGGAAAAAGGTAAAGGGTTAAAGGGAAATGGAAATGAAACCGGCCGTTCGCCTTTTACCATTTACCGTTCACCTAGCGGCGAAGCCGCTGGGGGGCGGTTGGCTAGTGATCGAAGCAATAGACCGACTGCAACCGCATCGGTGCCGGATGGGTGGACGCTAATCCGTTCAGAAGCGATTCCTTTGCTTTCCACCGCCGTCCACGAGCGTAGGCAGACACTTGGACCCATCGCCGGGATTCCGCGTAGCGCTGTCTTGGGGCTCCATGCCAGCGGCGCGGTGGGTAGTGATGACGCGCCACGGGTCGATAGGGTAGTCACGGATTCTTATCGAACACGTTTACAGACCGCCGCCAATCGGCTAAAAAGACCTGTGCTACATGTCAACGGCGAAGGGGCCAAAGATTATAAGGATCTCCTGGAGCTCAAGCAGGGCAGCCTGCTGAAAGGGGAGATTTTCGAGCCTGAAACGCTAAGAGGCGCTTTATGGAAGTGGCTTTATATAAAATTGCCAAAGTATTACTGGAGGTTTAGCCGCTGGGCGCGCGGAGAACATCTGCTCGTAGCATCCGATCCGGTGGATGGGACTTCGAACGCCGCAAAATTCAAAGGGCTAAAGGGTCAGGAGGGGAGGACCAGTTCTTTTCTCGCCGTCGGGGAAAATTTAGTACCGATCTCGGACGAATTGCGCGCGCTCGGCATTTCCTACAACGACATGGGCCGTGGAGTCGAGTTTGACCTTCGAGCGCATAAAGGTCCCGGGGAATTAGAAAAGGCGTTTGTGGAGTTTGTCAAAGAGTATTCCCGGAAAACGGAACTGCCGCCTGCCGAAATCACGATTCACCTTTCAGGTATTTTCGACAGCAAAGACGCTTCCAAAGATAGGCCTCATCACAAACTGGTCCGCGACATGCTAAGAGGTGATCCGGAATTGAAGGGGTTGAACATCGAAGTTTTTACGGCGGGCACCAACACTCCCCAGCTTCTTTCAGGCATGTACGCGGGCCACATCTATTTTGGCGCCGCCGGCTCCACGGAGACGTTCACAGTCGCCCAGGCGCTGGCGGGCATGAAAAAGAATGGCATTACCGGCGTCAAAGGCTCGGTTCAGATTATCTCGGAGAACACTTACTATGAGGTGGAAGAAGTGGACGGATACCACGAGAAGAAGAAAAAACCTGAAGAAGAAAAACCACCGAGGACGCGAACGAATCTGGACAATCGCAGCAAGTTTTCGAAAAGAGAAGTCGAACTTTTGAGAGCGGAGAAAAAACCCGGCACGGATGAGCGTTTTTATTCGGACGAGATGATAGAGCAGATCAGACAAGGCGACCATGCCTATAACCTTGACGATTTGCCGAAAGCCGCTTTGCAGAACACTCTTTATTTACCTACGGGTTATGAATTCAATACCACGACGGGGGTAATGCTCCGGGATGACCAGAACCCTTTCCTCAAGCCAGAGGTGACCATTCAGACGCTTCTCGTCGACGACCGTGGTGTTCGTATGCTCCGAGAGATCTTTGTACCTCTTCACTCCATTGCCCCGCCCGGCCATGATCGCATAGAAAACAGTGTTACAGCCGCGCGGCTCGCCACTGAAATAGACCCAGCCACTCAAGCACGCCTTCATGCGGTGGCTCTTCGAGTCATCAAGCCCTCCTCCGGGCTAAGCGTAGAAGACATTCATCAGCACTTAATTAAAACTTCCAAAGCAATGGTCCCTCCTAACGGTGGTGTCATGGCCGCCGATGAAAGCGTTGGCTCTATGCTCAAGTGGCTTGAACCTTTTGGACTCTCCAATGATGGCGCAAAAGGAAAGAGAAACCGACAAGCCGCACGCGGTATTATCGCTAAGGCCGCTCAAGGCCTAAAACTAAGAGGCATTCATTCGATTATCTTGGACCGGGATACTTTTGACAACACCGATCCAGAAACGGGCAAACTCTTGATAGACATGTTTAAGGAAGCAGGCATTTTAATCGGACTTAAAACCGACGCCGGTTTGATTGATGACACCCAAAGCTCGCTTGTTGATAATCCCGATCCCAAGAAGCGTGATAAAGGCCCAGTGCGCATTGAGAAACTTCCTAAGCCCAACAGTATTCCCGATCTGACAGGCCTTCTCGAAGCTCATGCCGACGCGGGCATTGTGTTCACCAAGTGGCGAGTCGTAACTGCTATAGACAAGGCACACAACCTGCCACGTGAAGAGAATATCCGGGAGAACATGAGGATACTGGCTCGTTCGGCCAAAATGACACAGCTGGCCGGTCTTGTGCCCATCGTCGAGCCTGAGATTCTCTTTGACGGGGCACATGACATAACGGCCAGTTACAACGCCAGTGTGCGTGCCATTCAAATCCTTTTTGAGGAATTAAAGAACGAAGGCGTTTGGCTCGACGGCATCGTGCTTAAAACCAGCATGGTTCTCTCTGGTAAGAGTCGCCCCAAAGAAACCCGCGCCGATTCCAAGACCGTGGGTTACCAGACCTTAAAGGCGCTTCTTAAGTCTGTCCTCAAAGAAGTCCCTGCGATCGTTTTCCTCTCAGGCGGGCAGGGTGATGATGAAGTCAACCGGAACTTGAACGCCGTAAGCCTTGCAAGACTTGATAAGACGACATTTGAAAAAGCCCGTGATGAGGCCGCAAAGGAACTTGAAGACGCAGGAAAAGACGCAACCCAGCTTCGCTTGTTAACCCAAGCCCCTTGGGAGATCTCCTATTCTTTTGGCCGTGGCCTCGTGGGCCCAGGCTACAGGATCACCATCAATGACTCCGAAAAAGTTCCGCAGGCCATTCAAGCTCTGTACACAGCCGCCGAGATTACACGAGAAGCTCGTGTGGGTCGATTAACGGACACGGTAACCGCCGCGCGGCTGGCCGGCACTAGTTCTATAGAAATACCCGTTTATCGCGATTCACACCAGATCGTTGACCAAGCAATTCGAGACGCGGTGCAAATCAATTCGGAAAAAGGGGACCCCGAAAAAGGGGCGATAGTCAGCGTTCAGCCAATTTCCACCGCAAGCGCCCGTCTGGCCGCAGGCACCGATGGCGGGTCAAGGTTGGCGAATCAAAGAACCCCAATCCACTTGTCGAAAGATCACCAAATATTCAATCTTCGAGGTGTGAGAGGTTTTCTAGGAGGTATCCCCAAAAATTATCAAATCGTCCGGATTGCCGGCGTGGGTGTTGTGAATGGCCGGCGAAAAGAATGGTTTGATACCGGGAATGTTGCCGGCGTCGCACGCGCTCTAAGAGCTTCCGGCTCCAAACTCTTTGACCTCAGCGTCTCCTTTAACGAACATCCTAAAGGGAAGGATCGAAAAGGCTATGTGGTATTGATTTCACCGGTTGAAGGGGCGAGGCTTGCGCAAGCCCGTAGAACGGAGACACTCGGAGGCCCAACTGACAAAGTCGCTGAATGGCCTGCTAAAGGCTTGGGCAAAGAATCCAAAGATGCTGTGAGACTTTTGGAAAAGGTTTTCGAGGGTCGTGTCTCACTTGCCGACATTAAAATCGATAAGAATGTTCTAATAAGCCCCGCAAACGAAACCGAGCCGCGTGTTTGGTTCTTAGCCTATCACCCAACTCAAAATCCCCAAGAAAAGCATTTACTTATGCTGCGGCTCAAACCGGACGGAAAAAAATTCTCCCTGGAAACTATGACAGAGATGAATGGCGTCATCAGTTATGTCGTGCAGGGTTCATTTGTCATTTTAAGCAAGGACAATCTTGTCTATTTTTACCGTTGGGCTGAGCAGGGTCTTGAGCCGGTCTCTCCGAAAGAACTGAGCAATTTCGTCATGGGTGATAATTCTAAAGCCAGCAGAATACTGCACAAATCCGATATCGGTATACCCGGCGTGCTTAACTTTTTTAAACCCGTAAACTCTATGGGCACGATCATTTTGCAATTTCAAGACCGTGATATTCCTATGGCCGATATTAATTTGGACAATATGGCGAACGGTATTTGGACGCCGTACCCGGGGGCCAATAAGGTTCAATTGCTTAAATATGACTCGCCGGGCAGCCGAAGATTTTCTGTCATGGATACTGTTACGCAGACCATTTTACTGGACGAGCCGCTGCCCAAAGGCGGCGAATTCCAGCTTGGGGGGCCGGTGATCTTTGTCAGTTGGCCCAGCGATGTCAAGGAAAAGAAATTCCACCCTAAAATTTATTATCTTTTCCGCGGACGGACGCAGTTTGAGATTCGCGGTGCGGATCAAAATATAAGAACTTTTGAAGTTCTCACAAGACTTTTCTCCGTTACCGGGGACACAAGCACTGTGATCGCGGACGTCAATGAAATTATTTCCGGTGAGCCTAAACCTAGAAGCATTCAGCAAGGCATTCCGATATATGAAGCTTCCACGGTTAACATGGTCGAAGTCGCGCAACGTGCCGCTCGGAAGATTGAAGCCACCCCCAAAAGCGTGGACAATCCGGACTTACTTCAAAGAGTGGTTGCTGCGGCCGTTCCGGGCTATGTTGAGATTCCAAAACACACGCAGTTGGAGCGAACGACGAACCTCGAGTTGAATATTGCCGACCGTAAGACGGTAAGCGAAGAAGAGGCGAAGGCTGCTCAAATTATCAGTGATGCCGCTTATCAAATTGCTTACGGGAATTTACAAAATCATCCGTGGGCAAAAAGACTTGTTTATCCAAAGGAGAAAGTTCAAGGCGTCAATGCGATTGTTTTTAAAGACCCGAATGAGGGAGCTTCGCTTCACAAAGCGCTTGTCATGACCGGCGATCTGCCGCCATATCTAGAGCGCACGTCCCGGCAGTTTGTCATAGGCATCAGCAGTGACGGAACCAAAGTCCTTTTCAAAGTGGACGGCCAGTATTTCGCCATCGACCGCCAGGCCAATTTATATTCGGTGAGTGAGGATGGCCGGTCGGTACCCGTTTACGGCGCGGCTCGGTTGGCGGGTAGTGAATTTGAAATGAAAGAGCTTGGGCTTAAGGTTCGCGTGGCAGTCAAAGTTATAAGTGGGGACGCAGAAAAGCTTGTTGCAGATTTTCCAGGAGAGGCTGTTTTGTACCGAGCCGAAGCGGCATTCTTCACCTCCCGTGGGAACGTTCCTTTGGGTGTGCTCCGGTTTGAGTACAGCTATCCGTTAATATCTGAGGAGGAAACTACGCTTCGTCTCGACGGTACACCTCAGGACCTTCCCGAGTCGTCGATTCAAATGGCAGAGCGTCTAATCAAAAAATTCCTAGAGGGAACTGGTCAACTCACATTTCTTCCGATGGCGAAGGACGAGATCAGCCTTTTGATCCGCTTGGGAATACCTCCCGATCTTAAACTTGAGGGTTTCACTGTGTTTGTGAATTTAAATGGCACGTCATTCGAATTGACGCCGTCCTCCATTGATTCTCTTCTGGCCACATTGGATGAAAGGGTGCTGGAGGCAGTCACCGGAAAACTCACCCTCAGTAATTTTAAAATTGATCGGAATCAGCACCTGATATCGATGGACATTAATTCCGCCGCCGCGCGGTTAGCAAATTTGAGAGAACTTGCGGCGGTTGGCGATTGGCAGAGAATAATTGCGGCCGCTATGCATACGTATGGAGTAAAAGATCGCCCTATTTTTGTTTTGGGTCAGCAGGTGCTTTTTAAAGATCTTCCCGATTTGCCGGGCAGGCCCAACCTCAAGATCGATCGACGTTTTGCCATGTTCGTTAAACGGGCTGGATTTGTTGAAAAGCCTGACGGAAGGCAGGATTTTGAGAAAAGTTACAAGCTACTAGAAACTGAAATTCAGCCCATCACGGACTATGACATCCGAAAGAAAACTATCCGTCATGTCCGATACGACGGAAGCGACTTTTTAACTAGCATGGATGTCAGTCCGGTTAACACAAGAAGCAATGATCTCAGAACGGCCGTCAGCGCCAACGTAGATGATAAAAGACGCTTTCATCTTTTCAACGCGACGACGGGAGAGCGCATTCTTTTGGACGGACAGCCTCATATTCAACTGAAAAAGAATAAGCCTGGAACATTGGATTACGAAACCAAAACACCGGGTGGAAGAACTATATTCGTATTGACGCTTCCCAACGGTCAAAAAGCGCGTTTTGACGCTCGTGGCAACAAAGTTGGCGGGCGGTTGGCGGAAGAAATTATGCCCGGTAAGAGCGAGCTCAAGGATTTGTCCGTCGGACCGCTTCTCCTGAAGCTTGGAACGGTGAGTTTCGCTCTTGAAGCCAAGTGGGGTGGGTCGGTGTTGACCGTGCTGGACGAGAAGGACAAACCAAGCAGCACCTCTCACGCCTTCGGCGCCGGCAATACGCTGAGTTTAAGCTCACATCCCACGGAGGGGTTTTTACGAATTGGCAAAGCGGATTACCGTCGTATTAAAATCGGACTTGGTGGGGGAACCGTGGAGCTGATAGGCCAGACAAACACTCAGGTTCTGATTAGAAACTCATCCAATTTTTATGTCTATCTCGAGCCTTACAAACCGGTGGGTTCGCGACTGGCCGAAGTTCTTAAGGGTGAAAGTGCGGATGGGAATTTTATCGGCGTTGGCGACATGCAGGGAGTTGATCGAATTTATGTTACGAGACCTGCGGCTACGAAGGGGGCTAGCGCCAAATTCGAGCCTGTTCCCGCCACGCAGTTGATTGAAGAGCTCACAACTTGGCGGACAAGAGGGCTATTGCCTCAGGATCTTGTGATCGAAGAAGTCGGTGGCTCTATCAATTTTAGGCGGCCCGCAGCCCAGCAAAACCTCGTCGTTGCCGCGGGGGATGCCTTAACATTAGCCCATGTGCTAAATGGGATAATTGCTGCCGGCGCGCGGTTGGCGGGAAATCGCAGAAGCCGTCCTCAAGTCCCCATGGGTGAATCTCATGGAGGGGTCACGAAACCACCTGGAAATATCGGCCTCATCGTTGTTCCCCACAAAACAGCCGTCGCAAGAGAGGTGGCGCGGAGGATTATCGAAAAAGTCCGCGAGAAACCCGACGCCGATTTCGGGCTTGTTGCGGGAAGCACCGCGAACGCGATTTATGATGAGGTCGTTCGCATGTTCAAAGAAGATTCTACCATCGACTTCTCGCGGGCAAGCGCCTTCACTGCCGGCGAATATTTAGGGCTGATCGATCCGAATCACTTGCAAAGTTACGGTCAGCTCATCAATAAACAATTGTTTGAACGCCTTTCGGAAACCGCGTTCAAACGGGCTTTTAAAAGTGCGAACGTCCATTTCTTGGGCGACTCCAAGTATGATGTTAGCCAATTTTTGAGCGAGATCAAGAAGAGAGAGGGCATTGACCTGCAGATTCTCGGTGTCGATTTCGGCGGACATTACGCTTTTCATCAGCTTCCTTTCTCCGTGAATCCCGCTTTGGCGCGGCGAATCAATCCGAAACTGAGCCCGCGCAGTTCTGCTTACAAGGGAGTCCGGGACTCGAATGAATTCATTCTGGATTCAGGGATCGATGAAAAACAACTCAGCCCCGTGATCGTGAAAATTCTGAGACTCCGCCGCGATACGAGGAGCCGGTTGGGTCATTATGGGGATCTTGTTGCCGAATTGAAGGCGGCGCGAAACGAGACCAAGAAACCGGCCCTTCCCGATCGGATTCTCAAAGAGGAACTTGACGAGCTGGGAAAGCGCCTGCTTGCCGAGTCTGAAGCGACGTTTTATCTCCCAAACTACTCCCGCGCCCTTGCCGAAAAATTATCCGAGGATATGACGGACCGTGGATTGGTATCTGTGTCGTTCAAGCCGGTCGGGGCGCTGACCAGTTACAAAGCCGAAACGGTGAGTCTCGCTGTTCCGACGATACTCAACATTTCGCCTCCTTTCGGCGGCCTGGTGAACGTTCCCATACGCGGCATAGCGCTCGGAGAGATGGTTCCGGGGGCCAAAGAGGTGATTCTTGCGGCCTATGGATCTGAAAAAGCGGGAGCCATCCGTGACACACTGCAAAAGTACGCGGCGCCCGAAATGTTCGAGTCGACCTTGCAGGGACATCGTCGGGCGTTTGTGATTGTGGATGAGTTGGCGGCATCCCAGATTCAATATGAAATCCGTCACAAGGCCGAGGACAACCGCCGACACATGGCGAGGGGCGAAGACAAGGTTCGGTTATCGGTCGAGACGCTCCTTTCTCCGACTGCTTACGAGGTGGACAGAATCGAGGCCGCCGAAGAACTTGGCGAACTCGGGGACAAGGCTACGGAAGGCGTGATTTTGGCTTTATCCAGAGCTCTCATGATGAAGGACGGTCCCCATGTGAGAAGCAAAGTGGCTCAGGCGTTGAGCTTGATCGGGGAGAAGGCGTACCTGGCTGGTCCGTCGCTCATTGCCGTACTCAAGACTGAACCAGATGCGAAGGTTCGTTCCGACGCCATCTTGGCGTTGGTGCGGATCGGAAAAGGAACCCTGCCGGGGTTGAGGGAAGCGCTGCGGGATAGTAGTGAGACCGTTCGATCGGAGGCTTTGGACGCCATTAGAGGAATGGGGGAAGCGGCGCGGGATACCGTCCCTCTACTGCGTGATATGGCGGAGAAGGATTCTGTGGCGGATATTCAAAAGAAAGCGTCGGATGTGCTCCGGGAGATGAAAGTGACAGCCCCTCCGGATATCCGGGCGGAACGATTTCCATCAGAGGCGGCGATCGCGCGTTATCAGGGGAAGTTGAACAAAGCCCGGGGAATGGAGCTCCGCATCGGTCGCGATGTGAAAGAGACGGGCGCACTGCTCGCCGTGGCGATCATCAAGGCGATCCAGGACTGGCAGGCAAAACTCCCCCGTCACAAAAAAGTCGTTATTCACTTTGCAACGGGTGAGTCGCCCTGGCTTGGATACGCGAAGTTGGCCGAATTTTTGAACACTTGGGATGACCCGTTCACGAGAGAAACATTGACGAAGTATGGGGTTGATTTGGAGAAAGGGAAGCCGGATATGAGTCGGGTTCTCGCTCTTCCGCTCGATGCGATCTTTCCCCAGCGGAGGACAGATTATCACGCTTTTCCCAAGATTCTGAGCGACATGTTTGACAAACTCGGGATTCCCAAGGAGAACCGCCTGTTCTTTTACGGAGACATCAAAGATGCAAGCGGGAAAAAAGCGATGGGCGATCGCGAATTCGAAAAGCTCCTTTCTGATATCGAGGAAAACGGGCTTTCACTGGCGGAGGATTCGCGGATAGCGAAGGAAACGACAACTATTCAGCGTCGTTTTTTGAGAAAAATGATATTCCATGCGAAATGGATGACGCGGCAGATCGAAAAATTGGGGGGTGCGCACATCGTCATCGCTGGCGTCGGTCCTTCGTATGAAGGAAAAGGTCACGTGGCATTCATGGAAAGCGGGACCCCTCTTGATCAAAAAGCGTTTATCAGTCCGATGGGGTACCACGTGGCGGCCGCCCATTCAAAAGAGAACGGAGGAATGGACCGGCTCTATACCCGCTCGACGAAAAAGACGAAATACGGATTCATCACCTTCGGGTGGCACGAGCTTCTTTACCGTAACAAGGGAGCTGGAGACGATCCGTCCGAAATGGTCCAGGCGATCATTATCGCGACGGGGGCTCCAAAAAGCTCCTCGGTTCAAAAAATGATCGAGGCGGAAATCGAAGGAGATTACGACTCTTCGTATCCTGTAACGGGCTTCCGGAAGGCCCGTGGTGTTTTCATCCTGGATCCGACCGCAGCCAAAGACCTTCGTCTATTTCAAAACCCCTGGGAGTTCGAGCATATGGGGTTTGGAAGTGAGACGGAATCGCAGGAAAGAGAACTCAGGCGATTCTTCATCCGCTTGGCGAAAGACACCGGACGAAAGATCCGGACGCTTGTCACCCAGGACGGACTGCCTAGTTATGCCGGAGCCGAAGGAGAGCTGTTCGAAATCGCAAAAAGAAATGTGGAGGATATCGCCGATAATGCCTGGAATTTTCCGAAAGATCGTGTTGCCGAGACGATTGGAAAGAATCTCGCGACGCCGGAGGAGGCCGGAGATAAGGATCATCTGGGTTTGCCTCTGCAATCCAAAATCGTTCTTATAAGCCCCCATCTCGATGATGATTTTCTCGCTTATAGAGACCTCATCAAGGCCTGGGTCAAGCAGGGGCACAGAGTCTCCTCCTATTACGTGACGCCGGGGTATACGGCCGTGCACGATTCCTATCTGGCCGAGGCGCTGGGACATATTCGAAGCTGGGATCAGGAGAAAATAACCCGAGAGGTTCAGCGGCTCGACGTATTGGCTTCCAAAGTTCGAAAGCTCTCCCGCGTGGTGAAAAAAATGGCCGAAGTGGAGAGGTTCGCGCCGAAAGAGAGGTTCCGCCGGGAACCGGATCTGAAAAAGCGGCTCAAATCGTTACGGGCGGAAGTGTACGCTCCTCAAAAAGAACTGCTCGGCCGCTTGACGAAGGTCATCGAATCCGGCGATGTTCATCAGGCGAAGCGGCCCGATGACTTCGAGGTATGGGACCCGATGAGCGCCGAGGAAAAAGACCTGCGCGCGAGCCTTCTCTTTCTTTATCTGAATCTGGATTCCCTTGTCCGATTGGGGAAGGTCGTTCTGGACAAGAAAGAAAAGGTTAAAGCATTCACCGACTTTATTTTTGATGCGATGCGGGGCAAACGGCTGTGGGGAAGCTTGGATCTCGAGGTCGTCCAGGGCATGAAGAGCTATCTGCGGCTTGTCGAAGCCCGGACGGCTCTCGCGAGTCTCGGTGTTGGGCCGGAGGAGATTTACGACCCGCTCAAGGCGACATGGTACAAAGCGGGCTTGAGGGGAACCGCCGAACCGAAGGATATCGAGGATCTGGAGGACATTTACAAGGAAAAGAACCCCGATCTCATCGTCGTCAATGGCGAGGGGTTTCCTGATTATGGGGCTCACTCCACGACTGAAGCTTCCGCCATCGCAGCGGTCCGCCATTGGATGGACAGCCCGGATTATCCGAAAGGGCATTCGTTAAAGATCCTGCAGTACGCGGGGGTTTGGGAGAAGATTTCGGTGGAGGACTCCGACCTCACCGTCGTGATTTCAAGAGGCGAGATGGAGGAATTTGACCGCGCGTTTCGGAATCATTATCCTTCCCAGGCCCCGGCGGCCGTCCCCGATCCCGGGCTTTCCGAGCCGCTTTATTTCTCCGAGCAGGTGAGGAGAAACGCCCTTGCGACGAGACGGGAAATTGAGGGTTTGATTGACATTCCGGAAAAATATCACGCTCTTTTTAGCGATCCGGAAACAACAGCTTTGAACTATAAACTGCTGGACATCAACGGGAAAGCGGTGCTTGAGAAATTTGACCGCAAGGTGGCGGAGATGAAACGTGTCAAAACGGCGCTGGATGCGATCAAGGGGGAGAAGTTCCACGGGCCTGTGCCACAGGCGGATATTCTTGCGATGTCCGACAGGCTGGATGCGATAAGGAAGGCGGGTCTTCCATGGTCCTCAGTTTTGAGCAAGAGGGAAATGTTGGAAATCTTGGCACCCCGCCAGGAAGAAGACTCTGTCGAGGGGATTGTCCACCGGGCGAAGGAGTTGTTCCGGAATCCAGAACAGCCGAATGGCGCGAGGATGGCGGATGTTACGAAATTGATAAGCCAATTAATCTCTAGCAATTCTAAAAACCGACTTGCTGCAGCCGTCTCTTTGAGCAAGCTTGGCGGGGAAGCGGAACCTGCTATCGATGAGTTGATCAAGCGCCTGGATCCCCGTGTTGAAACAGACTCCCTGGTCCGAAGCAAGGCCGCCCAAGCTCTGGGTCTGATTGGACGAAGACATGAGGCGCTCGAGCTCGCCAAAGAAAGAGGACGCGGAGAGATGACCCCCTATCAAAAGAAATTGATTTTTGGTCCGTTCTCAAAAGAAGAATTTATCGAGTTACTCAAAAAACTCGAAGGCAAAAGAATAGGGATTCTCGGCTTTGGCGTGATCGGGGAGGAAGTCGCCAAAAAGCTGAATGAGCTGAGGAAAGTGCTTCAAAAACTCACCGGCGGCTCATTTGAAATCGTCGCCGCATCGCCGTCTTTGCGCGATCCGGCGTCCAAGAGAGCCGCTGTGGCCAGCGAGCTCGGCGTCCAAATCGTCGATGAAGACGTACTGTATCAGACCTCGGACATCGTGACAGTTCATATTCCATCTACCGATGCGAACAAACAATATATCAAACCGGAAAGCTTCGCAGGCAGGACGAAGCGGCTTATTTTGGTCGACACGGCGCGCCGCGACCAGGTGGACGACGCTCTGCTTCGGGAGCAACAGTCTTTTGAGCTCACTTTTTTTGGAGACGTGGATTTTGACAAGGAGATTGTCGCCATTCGGGACGCTCATGAACAAAGGGTTTTTATTACTCCGCATATCGGAGGATTGCAGGAGGCTTCCGCGCAAGGCGTGCGGAAAAATGTTCTCGCGGCTTTGAGGGACCTGTTCGACGTTCTACTCGGGAAAAAAGCCCCAGCCTCAATCGAAACTATCAATCCAATTCCAATCGTCCCGATCCTTCCCGGAGTGAAAGGCGATGCCGCCCGCCTCGCCCAGTTAACGGAATCCGCCACACCAGCCGCCTTCGCGGAGCGGTTGAGGGATGAGACGGTGGCGGCGCGGGTGGAAGTGGAGCCGCTTGTGGCCGGTAGGGTGGGGTTAACCGGTAACGAAACCGTGTTTCAGGGGACAGTCCCACCCGAGTTTTTCAGTACCGATCGGTTAGAAGAATTTTTTGTCCGCACAGCTCTTGCATTGGACAAAGAAGCTAACGGTAATTTGGCGTTAGCCAATCACATTTTTACGATTACTTTCGACGGCCGACAGCTTATCGCCCACGCCAATGAATTTCCAGATATTGTCATTTCTGATGTCAAAACGTTGCCCAAAAATAATAAAGTCTCGGTTTCCAGTGCGCTAACTTTACAAGATTTAAGAATGCTGTCGGAGGCCGTCGATCGAAAAGTGAATGCGGCACTTGACGGTGTGGCCATCCAAAACACGCCGGAGATTCTGGAAGTTGACCCCGATTTTCTTCCCCCGGGTCCGGGTTCATTTGATTTTTATGGCGCGTTTCTTCTCACTGTGTTGCAAGGAGAGAAAAATAAACCCTATGGCCATGGTGTTTATTACCTGGCCGTGGGCAAACAAGGCGCGCGTCTTGCGGCTTTGCCTGGCGCGGCGGGCTTGTTTCTCGATTCGGTTTCACCGGATCTTAAAAATGTCACAAGAGTCAGCCTGGCCCCTGCCGGGGCTCGCTTGCGTAAAGGCGTAGTGAATGTCCCGCTACGCGCCCTTCAGGATGGAGAAATTCCGGCTTTCTCGTCGGCCGCCCGCTTGGCCATTTATGCCGGAAGAATTGACACGGCGGATCCTCCTGAGCGTTTCAGGGATGGCTGGGCCGCGCTTGCGGGAGAAAGACCGGAGAAAAGCGTTTTGCACAGCATCCTGGACGGCCTGGCCCAAGCCGAAATCGTCCTGCGTTTTGCGCTCAAAGCGATCACCCGCGTATCCCTTGACGCGGCAGTGCGTTTCTTCCGCATGCGCGAAAAACAATTCGACCAAGCCGCTTGATTTTATCAGCGGGGCTCCTTTTTCAAACCATGAAATTTCGACTTTAAAAACCGAAATTTCATGGTATTTGGATGAACTCGGTGGATGATTCTCGACTAACCGGGCGGGATCCCGCTTTTCTCCAGGTGTGCGCGGAAATCTTTTAAGATCTTCGTGATTGCCTCTTGATCAGTCTGCGGGAGTTTTTTGAGCTGTCTTTGGAAGTGATGCGAGACGGCTAGATTCTTCAAAAAAATGTTTTTTCTATTTTAAAAGATTTTCTATGTCTTTGTCGGATTTAAGATGAATCCAGCCTTTTTTCTTCTCATCTTGGTGAAGGCGATCCAAGCCTTCCAATTCCTCGTGGGAATAGCGGGGGTCCATATCCACCGGAATGAGCACAAGCCGGTTTCCCTTTAATTCAGCCCTAACGATTTTGTCTTCACCCAGGTTTAATAGCCGCAGCAGCTCCGCCGGCAGGTGAATGTCGTTTCGGGCGTTTACTTTTAGCGTGAGAGTCATGTACGTTTTGCTCCTAGGTTTCTTACACAAAGGATACCATAAGTTCATATCTTTTCAATGAACACGTGTCATTAGCAGACTCCGCGGGAATGACAGCTTATGGATAAGTACCTTGATCCACCCTCTTGACAAACCGTCAAGTTGTATATACACTATGATACGGAACCCTTATGGATCTGTTTGAAGGTGTTTTAGAGTTCGAATGGGACCGCGGGAATAGGGATAAGAATTTTCTTAAACACCGCGTCACCAATGAGGAATGTGAGGAGGTATTCTCCGACCCGCACAAGCGGCTTGTGAAATACATCCTTCATCCGCAGGGTGAGGTAAGGCGCCTGCTGGTGGGCAGAACGGTTTCGGACCGTTTTTTGTTCGTTGTTTTTGTGATGAGGAGGCATAAAGTGCGGGTGATTTCAGCCAGGGATTTGAATAAAAGGGAGAGGCATCTTTATGAAGAAAGACCTTAAACTTCCAAAGTTTAAAAACGAAGATGAAGAAAGAGAATTTTGGTCCGGGGTAGATCTTGCGGATTATTTCGAATCGTCGGATTTTCAGACGGTTTCTTTCCCAAACCTTAAACCCACCTCACGCTCCATTTCTTTGCGTTTGCCGCAGGCGATGCTTATTCGCTTGAAAGAGCAGGCGAACGCCTTGCATGTGCCCTATCAGGCGCTGATCAAGCAATACATCGCTAAAGGCATTGTGCATCGCTGACGACTGAACCTATGAACCTGAGGAAGAATCAGCCGTGTTGAGGAAACAGGCGATCGAGATGCTCCGCGACCCACATTTTGATGAGAGATGTTCTGGGAACGCCAACTCGCGAAGCTTCCTCATCAACTTTTTTCAGCATCTCTTGAGGAAAGTCAATGTTGATTCTTTGAATGGGATGATGGGTCTTGATATTTTTAAGATCCAAAAATTCCATTACACTGCCTTTCTCGAAGGCGGCGTCGAAATCTTTAGCTTTAATTTTCTTTTCTGCCGATGTGCTCATGGTAAAGTTTTTCCTCCTTTTCCCTACTTCTTCTGGCGGAGATGAGCCGCAGGGTTTCTCCGCGGCGAGTGAAAACGCACGAGTAGAACTTCCCCTCCAATGGCCCGATTCTCATAGATCTTGCTTCGTCCGCCGTTTTTGCCTCAATCTCTATGCCGGTCGCCTGCCAGAGAAAGGCTGCCTTCTCCAAAGAAACCCCGTGTTTTCGCTGGTTCGCCGAGGACTTCGATGGATCGTATTCAAATTTCATACTAAAAATATACCATAAATATTCAAAAATGCAAGTAGGAAAGTTTATTTTGAACCTATGAACATTAGCAGACTCCGCGGGGATGACAGCTTATGGATAAATACCTTGATCTTGCAGTTGACAAAATCATATTTTTATGTTATTTTATGCATATAAAATACATATCAAGGAGGCGATTATTATGCGAACCACGTTGGAACTTCCTTCGGATCTCTTGCAGGAAGCGATGAAGGTTTCTCATGTGAAGACCAAAACCATGGCGATTGTGCTGGGCCTTCAGGAGCTGATTCACAAATACAAGCTCGATCAGCTTCGCGGGCTTCGTGGCAAGATGGACCTGGCTATTGATCTCAAAAAATCGAGGCGGCGTTGACGGTAGGAGCGTCCTCGTTCGTTCTTGTAGACACCTCAGTCTGGATAAAGTTTTTCCGTTTTTTGAACAGTCACGAAACAGAGCATTTGGATTTTCTTCTTCAAAGCGGCGCCGTTAGAATTTGCGATCCGGTAAGGGCGGAGGTGCTTTCGGGGGCGCGAAACGATTCGGAGCGGCGACGCCTGCGGGATTTATTCGATGCGGTACCATTGGTACAGGCACCTCCAAATATCTGGGAACAAGTGGAAGACATCCGCTATACGCTGGCCCGAAAAGGCCATTCGACTTCTCTGATAGACCTTTGGATTGCCTGTACCGCGGCTTTTCATGGATATGCGCTCTGGACATTGGACAGCGATTTTACGGCCGTGCGCACCATATTGCCGCTCTCTCTTTATTCTTTCTAACAGTCTGCTCAAGTACAGTTAATTATCAAAAATGATAATTAACCCTCCTTTATGATATAATTCACCTTTTATGGCCGCGTTAACACCCTTAAACCAACGAAGCTCCATGATCACCCAAGGCGACCGTCGTGCCCCAAACCGTGCGATGCTCCGCGCGGTGGGTTTCAAAGATGAGGATTTTGAAAAGCCGATCATCGGCATTGCCAGCGCTTGGAGCAATTTAACACCCTGCAACATGCATATCGATACGCTCGCCAAAAAAGCCGAAGACGGCGTCCGCGCCGCGCAAGGATTTCCCCTAACTTTTGGCACCATAACAGTTTCCGATGGTATCTCTATGGGCACTGAAGGAATGAAGTATTCTCTCGTGAGCCGCGAGGTGATCGCGGATTCCATTGAAACGGTTTGCAATGCCGAGCGATTTGACGGACTTGTGGCCATCGGCGGCTGTGACAAAAATATGCCCGGCGCTCTCATGGCGATGGCGCGGCTTAATATCCCGAGCGTTTTTGTTTACGGCGGCACAATTCGTCCCGGCCGTGTGAACGGCAAGGACGTGGACATCGTGAGCATTTTTGAGGCGGTCGGCGCGTATGACGCGAAAAAAATTTCCCTTGAAGAATTTAAAGCGATTGAGTGCGGCGCTTGTCCCGGGGCCGGCTCCTGCGGCGGCATGTACACGGCCAACACGATGGCCTCGGCGATTGAGGCGCTGGGGATGAGCCTGCCTTCGAGCTCCTCGCGCGACGCCGAAAGCGATGAGAAAAAAGAGGACACCCGCGCGGCCGGCGAGGCGGTGGTAGAGCTCATCAGGAAAAAAATTTATCCGCGGGATATTTTAAGCAAAAAGGCGTTCGAAAACGCGATTGCGGTGGTGATGGCGCTGGGCGGCTCCACCAACGCGGTTTTACATTTAATGGCGATTGCCAATGAGGCCGGCGTGAGTTTAAAATTGGACGATTTTAACCGCATCTCAAAAAAAGTGCCGCACCTCGCAAATTTAAAGCCCAGCGGCCGGTACGTGATGTCCGATTTGAATAAAGCCGGCGGCGTGGCGGGCGTCATGAAGATGTTGTTGAATGCCCGATTGATACACCCGGATCCCGTGACTGTCACCGGAAAAACCGTCGCGGAAAATTTGAGCGACGTGAAAGCGTGTTCAAACGAAGAACTTGTGCGGCCGCTTTCACGCCCGTTTCATCCCACTGGCCCGATGGTGATTTTAAAAGGGAACTTGGCACCGGAAGGGGCCGTGGCGAAGATCGGGGGCCTCAAAGTTTTCACGCATCGGGGGCCGGCGAGGGTTTTTAATTCCGAAGAAGAGGCCTTTCAAGCCATCGTCGACGAAAAAATCAGAAAAAATGACGTGATCGTAATCCGTTATGAAGGCCCCAAAGGAGGCCCCGGGATGCGCGAGATGCTTTCGGTGACGGCGGCACTCGCGGGCGAGGGATTGGGTGATTCCGTGGCGCTCATCACGGACGGGCGTTTTTCGGGCGGCTCACACGGCTTTATGGTGGGCCATGTGGCGCCGGAGGCGGCCGTCAAAGGCCCGATCGCCGCTTTGAAAGACGGCGACATCATCAAGATTGACGCAAAAAAACTTCTTCTCGATGTGGAACTTTCCGCGAAGGAAATTTCCGCACGGCTCAAAAAACTGAAGCCCTATGTGCCCAAAATCACGACGGGTGTGTTGGCTAAGTATTCCAAATTGGTTTCATCCGCCGCGACCGGGGCGGTGACTTTGGTTGGTCCATAGTCCGTAGTCGATGGTCCGTAGAGGGAGAATAGGTGTTTAAATTCGAAAATCTAACAGTTTGGCAGAAATCGATAGATTTTACCAAAGACGTTCATGATATCACGAGAAAATTTCCCAGAGAGGAGTTGTACATTCTGACGTCACAGATCAAAAGAGCGGCGGATTCTGTAGCATTGAATATAGCAGAAGGTTCAACGGGTCAAAGTAATGCTGAATTTCGTCAGTTTACGGGTTATGCTATGCGGTCTGCCATAGAAGTCGTTTCTTGTCTTTTTATTGCTCAAAAGAGAGAAATTATTGAGAAGGACGATTTTAATAAACTATATGCAAATTCAGAGACGATAATCAAAATGTTAAATGGCTTAAAAAAATCACTCAAGTGACAGATGCTATCGACCACAGACAACGGACTATTGACTAAGATGTCAACCCCAATTTCAAGCGATCGCACTATCGTTTTGGATCTCGAGACCCAAAAAGGCTTCCATGAGGTCGACAGAAAGAAACTGCATCTTTTGAAAATCTCCATCGTATGCATTTATGATTCCAAAACCGATGCTTATCTTTCCTTCGAGGAGAAAGAGGCCGCGAAGCTCGAGGAAATTTTAAAACAGGCGGACCTCATCATCGGTTTCAACATCCGCGATTTCGACATGGAGGTGCTGGCGCCGTATCTCATCACGCCGGTTAAAAGTTTTCCGTTGCTGGATCTCATGGTCGAAATCGAAAAAGTACGCGGGCACCGCGTGAGCCTGCAGAGCGTGGCGCAGGCGACGCTGGGCACCGGCAAATCCGGTTCCGGCTGGGACGCGATCCAGCTTTACAAGGACGGGAAGATCGAGGAGCTCAAAAAATACTGCCTCGATGACGTGCGTATCACCAAAGAGGTTTACGAATATGGGATCAAACACGGCAAGATTTCTTTTCTTTCAAACCGCGATTATCAGTCCCATGAGGTGGCGGTGTCGTGGGGGAATGCGCTGAAAGAGTTGAGAGAACAGAAAAAAGCGGAGAGTCCGTTTCCGACGAGTTTATTCTAAATGAGCCTGCCTGCCGGCAGGCAGGCACCCGACGGAGTATTTCCTTATGAGTTTTTATATCCGTGTTTGGCAAAATTGCGATGTGCCGGGAATAACCAAGCACCTTTTGATTGTTGGCGACATCACCGCGGACTGCGCAAGTTGCCGTGAGCTTGGCATTGAATACGCGCAAGTCAAGAATTGCCCGAAGTGCGGTACGGATTTTAGATTCATCGCGTCACGCCGTACGGGGAAACTCGATCGGAATCGCGGTGTCAATGTAAAGCTCATCAAGCAGCGCAGACCGGACTTGACATTTATCGACTATGACGACTATAAAGAGATTACGGGGAAACAGAACGCCAGAGAGTTTTTTAAATGAGCACACGACTTACGCGACCGAAGGCCTGCCTGCCGGCAGGCAGGGAGCGTCAAGTCGTCCGTGCGAATTTATACTCAAGGAGCCGCCCCTGTCCGCTACGAGGTTATCCAATGCCTCGAGCGGCGTGCCGCGACAGAAGAGTCGCGGCCAGCGGCGACGGAGTATTTCCATTCGGCGCCCCAGCGCCGATAACAATGACACATGGAGGTTTAATATGAGAAAGCTATCCGTACTATTTTTATTTTTAATATTCGCATCCGTCAACGCATTCGCGACGCCCGTGGGTTATGACGCGGCCCGGGAAGCGCATCGTCAGGAAATGAAGGATATTAAAAAGAAACAGCGCGAAGAGCGCCAATCGGGGAAGAGCGCTTCTTCTGCGGCCTCGGGTCAGAAGACGCCTGGTTTCTGGGAGAAAGAGAGAGAGCGTTCCGGTCTGGGTCATATGGGCAATCCCGGACCCGCGATTGAAAATTTTTTGAAAAATCTAAACCCGGCTCCGTTTTTTAAGGAACAGCAGGACCGGTATAATGCTCGTAAGACAGGGGCACAAAAATAGTAGTAAGTAGACAGTAGTAAAGAAAAGATTTTCAAAAAGTCTTCTTTGGTTTTCCCTGACTACTTACTACTGTCTACTGACTACTTAAACGTATGTTTCTAAAAATTGCCCTGACTTTTCTCTCACTCTCATTTTGGCCGCTACTTTCCTACGCCGGTGATTCTCCTTTGATCGACATCCAAAAAGTAAACCCGAATATCCGCATCGACATCCGCTACGCGACTGAAAATAATTTCATGAAGGAGAAACTTTACCCCGAGGTGCGCTGCTTGGTAAGAAAAGAAATCGCCGAGAAACTTTCCCGCATTCAACAAAGGCTCGAAGCCCAAGGCCTGGGTCTCAAGATCTTCGACGGTTACCGGCCTCTTTCGGTGCAGAAAAAAATGTGGGCGCGCGTTCCGGTGGAGGGGTATGTGGCCAATCCCGCCAAGGGCTCCAACCACAACCGCGGCATGGCGGTGGACGTCACACTCGTGGATACGCACGGAAAAGAGCTCACGATGCCTTCGGCTTATGATGAATTTTCCCTGCGCTCACACCGTGATTACCAGGGCGGCACGCCCGAAGAGACGCGACGTCGGAAACTTCTCGAAGAGGAAATGACGAAAGAGGGGTTCGCGGGGATTTCGACCGAGTGGTGGCATTTTGACGGCCCGGACGCAAAGAAATACCCTGTGTTGGATTTGCCGTTTGATAAGGTATGAATTGTTAAATCCGAAACCCGAAGCACGAAACAAATTCAAAATGACAGAAATTCCAATGACCGAAACAAGTATTTTGAATTTTGGTCGTTTGGATTTTGAATTTGTTTCGCATTTCGAATTTCGTGCTTAGGAATTTCATATATGAAACGCATCAGTTTATTTGTTTTCGGCATTGTATGTATTTTGGTGGGCGTGGCAGGCCTTATATTGCCCATCCTTCCCGGATGGGTTTTTATTTTTTTGGGGCTGTCCTTCATCGCGCCGGAATTTGCCGAGAAACTCAAAAGGCGTATTTTGAGAAAGTTGTCCAAAAAAGAGATTGTCTATTTTGACAATTGGAAGAAATTTGGGGTGCGGGCGGGTTTCACGACTAGGCATTTTCCTGTTTTCTTGAAAAACACGGATGATTTGTTGAACGAGGATGTCCAGCGGCGTTTTCATCAGGCGTTGCCGTTGAGGACGAGTTATGTTGTTTTAAATCAGGTGCACGGTGCGAACATTGCGGTGTTGGAGGATGAGGCGCGGTTCGGCGAGGGGTTTCATCATTTAATCGACACGGACGGCGTTGTCACCCGCATCAAAGATCTGGCCTTGCTTGTGATGACGGCGGATTGTTTGTCGATTTTTTTCCACGCGCCCGCCACCAAAGCGTCGGCGCCTGCCTGCCGGACAGGCAGGGGCAGGCCCAAATGGGTGGGGCTTGTGCACGCAGGCTGGCGTGGCACCCGAGAGGGGATTGCGGCCAAGGCGTTTCGTCTGATTTTGGATAAAGCCCAATGCGCCCCTCGGGATGTCCATATTCTGTTCGGCCCTTCGATACGGAAAAACTATTATGAAGTCGGGGCGGAATTTCAAAAATATTTCCCGGCGGTGAACAAGAAAAATGGCAAATGGTATTTCGACCTTGCCGGTGAAAATAAGCGCCAGCTTCTTCGAGCATCCGCCAAGCCAAAGAATATTTGGGATACCGGCCTTTGCACTTTCTCGGAGAACGAGGATTTCTATTCATTCCGCAAGGAAAAAGAGGCCGCCGGCCGCATGGTCTCGTTTATATTTCTAAAATAGGGGCGCAATTTCCGCCAAACAACGCAGCGGGTCCGCCGAGATTTGTGGCGGACATTGCGCCCAGGGCGCGATACCTGCCCGTCCGGCAGGTGGGAATTGCCGCCCCTACAGGGTCGTATTTTTATTGCAACTCGGGGCCATTTTAGGTATCTTCGTCTGCTATGAGCGTTATCTATGAGGCGTTAAAAGTGGCTGGGAACGGTAAAGAAGAACGTATGCCTTCTTCTAAAAAAGGGGGCGGTAAGAGCGGGGTGATCTGGGCGCTTGTTTTTTTGATTTTTGCGCTGTTGCTCCTAGTGCTTTTGCTGCAGGAGAAAAGAGACCATGCCCAAACCCGGGTGCAGCTCGAGGCAAAGACGGCGGAGCTTGCCGAAAAAGAGGATGCCCTGGCTAAGCTTGCGACTGAGAAAAAAGATTCCGAGGATATGCTGAATACGCATATCGCTACGCTCGATGAGACCATCAAAGACCTTTCTGAGAAATTAGCGGCCGCGACAAAAGAGAGAGATTCTTCGAAAGACGAGCTCCAGGCGAAGGACGACAAGATCGCCGGGCTTGAAGCGGACAAGAAGGCGCTCGATTACCAGGTTTTCAAGAAGAACGCATCGATGAAAGAGCTTTCTGGGGAAATCGCCGTTCTTAGCAGGGAGAAATCCGGTTTAACCCATACGCTCAGAAAAATGACTGAAGAAAAAGCGGCTCAAGAAAAAATGGCTGAAGAAAAAATTGAGGAGCCAAAAGGGGAGGTGAAATCATGAAAAAAGGTTTGATCGTGCTTTTGTCAATTGTGGGCGTTGTGGTTCTTGTGGGGCTTTGGCTGGCGGGGGCCTATAACGGGCTTGTGAAAATGGACGAAGGGGTGAAACAGGCGTGGGCACAAGTGGAGAATGTTTATCAAAGGCGGCTCGATCTCATCCCGAATCTTGTGGAAACGGTGAGGGGCTACGCGGCGCATGAGAAATCCACTTTTGTGGAAGTGACCGAGGCGCGCGCGAAGGCCGCGGGCACGATTTCGCCGGATGTCATCAACAGTCCGGAAAAATTCAAGGCCTTTCAGGAATCCCAAACCGCTTTGAGCTCAGCGCTTTCACGGCTTCTGGTAGTGGTGGAAAAATACCCGGAGCTTAAGGCCAATCAGAATTTCCTGGAGCTTCAGGCTCAGCTTGAGGGCACTGAAAACCGGATCGCCGTCGAGCGTGAACGCTTCAATAAAGCCGCCCAAATTTTCAACACGATTTACAGGCAGTTTCCCACAAATGTGATCGCGGCCATGTTTGGATTTAAGTCTAAAGAATATTTCAAATCCGAAGCGGGAGCGTCCAAAGCGCCGAAAGTTCAGTTTTAAATGCACGGCCAGTGGCTCGTCAGACTCGGAGCAACAACCATCCGTTTGGGCGCCTGGAAGCGTGTATTCGGCTCAGTCGCTGTGAAACAAAAACCGATGAGATGTGTCTAGGCAACCTTTGGACGCCTGCCTGCCGGCAGGCAGGCTCCATCGCCAAACACACGCTTCCCTCGCCACCGCTGCATCCACAGTTGGCAAGTTCGATGAGAGGACTCGCAAGCAATGGTAAACTCTACACCCAGCCAGCGGCAGGACCCGCTGGCCCTGCGTTTATCTCTGCGGATCGTTGCTACTTTGGCGGCAATTGGCATTATCTTCTCTTTCTCCCTTGCGTTTGCCCTTTCCATTCCCGATAAACCCAGCAGTTATGTCAACGACTACGCCGGGCTTTTATCCGAAGGCACACGCCAGAATTTAGAGCAAACACTTTATAATTTTGAACAACAAACTTCCAACCAGGTTGTCGTCGCGATTTTCCCGAGCCTTGAGGGCGGAAGTCTGGAGGATTTTTCCATTCATCTAGCCGAAAAATGGAAGATCGGCACCAAAGGGCATGACAATGGCGTCATTCTTCTCGTTTTCAAAAATGACCGGAAGGTGAGGATAGAGGTGGGCTATGGGCTTGAGGGTGCGTTGCCGGATGCGATCGCGAAACGGATCATCGAGAATGAAATCACGCCCGCTTTCAAGCAAGGCGATTATGACGGAGGTGTCAGCCGCGCCGTGGGCGCGATCCTAAAGGCTACGCGGGGCGAATATCGCGCGGAGCCTAAAAAATTTTCAGATCTCACGAATATAAGGAAACTCATTCTTTATATTCTGTTTCTCTTTTATCTTGTGTTACCCATAATTTGCTACGCGGGAGTAGTCATCGGCTCTGTGATACTGTTTGGTTTTCCCGCAGGTGTTTTTATCGGCGTCTTGGCAGCGCTTCTTTTGGCGGGGATTCGGGGAGTTCTCATGGCCCTTTCGTCTGGGGATACATTGTCGGGCCGCGGCGGGTATTGGGGCGGAGGCGGTTTCTCGGGAGGCGGGTTTTCGGGTGGAGGTTTCGGCGGAGGCGGCGGAGGCGGCTTCGGGGGTGGAGGAGCCAGCGGCTCATGGTAAAATACCCGGATAGGAATGACAAAAGGGAAATCGTTCGCGCGATTCAAGAAGCGGAGAGGCTCACGAGTGGTGAGATTCGCGTGCATTTGAAGAAAAAATGCGGGGACGATGTGTTTTGGGAAGCCAAAAAAGTTTTTGAGCGGCTTCGGATGCACCGCACGAAGGAAAAAAACGGCGTTCTTATTTTCGTGGCCTTGGGAAGCAGGCGTTTTGCTGTTTTAGGTGACAGCGGCATTCACCGCGAGGTCGGGGATAACTTTTGGAAAGAGGCGCGAGACACTGTGGCGGCTTATTTTTCGAAAGGTGAAATTAAAGAGGGGATCGTCGCCGGCGTCCTAAGTGTCGGTGAGAAATTAAAAAAGCACTTTCCGGCGAAACGGGGCGATAGGGACGAGCTGCCGGACACCGTCACCGGAGGATAAGTCATGCAGCCCAAACCAATTTTGAAGGCGATGCTCGTATGCGACATGACGATTATCGAAGAAAATACCCACAAACGCACCTTGATCGGACTTTTTGACAGAATCAAGGCTTCTCAGTTTCCCTCCACGCATTCCTCTTTGAGTGTTTACGTGCAGTTCAGGGAGATCGAGGGCATTTTCGATTTTATGCTGGAACTTTTTGACTTGGATCAGGAAAAATCGATGAACAAGGCGCTTATCAAAGATTTCAAAGTGCAGGACCGGTCGCGCGATTGCGAGCTGGTGTTCAATCTTTTGTCGCTCAAATTTGAGCATCCGGGCGACTATGAGTTTCGAATTTACGTGAATGACCTGATCTTCGGCCAAAAATTTTTTAAGGTGTTATAATGTCCGTATTTTGTATAGGAGGATAAAGGGTTATGAGCATTGATATTAAAGAAGTGGCTCAAAAAGTTGAGAAGGAAAGCGCGTCCATTCGCGCGCTTCAGACGGAAATCGGCAAGGTGATTGTCGGGCAAAGTTATCTGGTGGAGAGACTTCTCTTGTGTCTTTTAGCGGACGGCCATGTGCTGATCGAAGGCGTGCCGGGTCTTGCAAAAACCTTGTCGGTAAAAACGCTGGCCCAGGCCATTGACACGAATTTTCAGAGAATTCAATTCACCCCGGATCTTTTGCCGGCGGATCTTTTGGGCACGCTGATTTACAATCCGAAGACCGGCGAATTTACCACCAAAAAAGGGCCTCTTTTTTCCAATATTATTCTCGCCGACGAAATAAACCGCGCGCCGGCCAAGGTGCAGAGCGCGCTTTTGGAGGCGATGCAGGAGCGGCAGATCACACTCGGCGGGCAGACCTACAAGCTGGATGAGCCTTTCATGGTGATGGCCACGCAAAATCCGATCGAGCAGGAAGGAACGTATCCGTTGCCGGAAGCGCAGGTGGACCGCTTCATGCTGAAACTCAAAATCAGTTATCCGAAAAAAAGCGAAGAGATGACAATCATGGAACGCATGGCGGGGCATGCTCCGGCTCCGGTTCATCCCGTGGTCTCGCCGCAGGATATTTTAAGGGCGAGAGACATCGTGAAAAATATTTACATCGACGACAAGATAAAGAATTATATCGTGAATGTTGTTTATGCCACGCGCGACCCCGAGGCCTATAGCTTAAAAAATTTGAAAGGGCTCATCATGTACGGCGCATCTCCACGCGCGACGATTTATCTGAACATCGCTTCCAAGGCCTACGCGTTCTTAAGAGGCCGCGGCTATGTGGTGCCGGACGATGTGAAGGCCATAGGATTGGATGTGTTGAGGCACCGCGTGATCGTGACCTACGAGGCTGAAGCCGAAGAACTGACTTCCGAGGACATTGTGAAAAAAGTGTTTGACGCCGTCGAAGTGCCATAAGTCTAAATGACAAATAACAAAGCACAAATGACAAAATAATGACAAATGACTAAATTCAAATGACAAAACATGTGTTTTGAATTTCGAATTTTGCGCTTTGGATTTATTTTGTAATTTGAATTTTGTCATTTGTAATTAACCGCTATGCTTCCAAAAGAAATTTTAAAAAAGATCCGCTTTATCGAAATCACCACCTCGCGTTTAGTGAACACGGTGTTTGCGGGGGAGTACCACAGTATTTTTAAAGGGCGCGGGATGGAGTTTGACGAGGTCCGCGAATACGACCCCCAGGACGACATCCGCGACATCGACTGGAATGTTACCGCCCGCATGGGCCATCCGTACACTAAAAAATTCGTTGAGGAGCGCGAACTCACCGTCATTTTTTTGGTGGATGCCTCCTCCTCCGGCCAGTATGGCACGCGCGGCAAGACAAAGTCGGAACTCATCGCCGAGATTTGCGCGCTTTTAGCCTTTTCCGCCGTGAAAAACCACGACCGTGTGGGACTTATCATTTTTTCCGATCAAGTCGAGAAGTTCATCCCTCCGAAAAAAGGGCGCCTGCACGTGCTGCGCGTGATCCGCGAGATTCTTTCTTTTACGCCGAAAAGGCGCTTGACGGATCTGAACGCGGCGCTTAAGACATTGAACGATGTGATCACCAAACGCTCCACGGTTTTCCTGTTTTCCGATTTTTTAGCCCAAGGGTATGAAAAACTCCTGAAAATCGCGCATAAGAAACACGATGTGGTCGCGGTGGTTGTTGAAGATCCGACGGAAAAGGAATTCCCGGTCTTAAGAGGCTCCATCGAGCTTGAGGATGAAGAGACGGGGGAAGTCTTTACTTTGAACATGAGAAAATCGTTTCGGGAAAAGTTTAAGACGGTGGGGTCCGAGCGAAAGGAAGGCCGCGACAAGATTTTTTCTTCCGTCGGACTTGATCATATCGAGCTTGAAACCGGAACGCCTTATATCAACGCGCTGGTGCGGTTTTTCAAGGCGCGCGAACGGAGATTCCGGTGAAGCCTAACAGTTCGCACAGTGAAATCAACCATCCGTTTGGCGCCTGTCGCGGCATTTGCTTCTCAGTCGCTGTGAAACGAAAACCAATGAGACGTCACTAGGCAGCCTTTGGACGCTCCCTGCGAAGCAAAAGCCGCGCCCTCGCACCGCTGCATTGACAGTTGGCGAGTTCGAGGCTTGGGAGTATCAAGCAATGGCAGGTTCTATAGAATATGAGACCAAAAAATTTATTTTTAATAGTTTTTGCGATTTTGTTTGTTTGCCATTTTGGCTATGCCCAGGAAGATTTTGTTCGCGTGAAGACGCGCGCGCTTCCGCCGCGTGTCACGCTCGGCGACGAGATCAGGCTTATCCTGCAAATGGAGGAACCTGCGAATTATAAATGGGTTCCACCCTCTCTTAAAACTAAGCTCTCACCGTTCGAAATTAAAGACATTAACATTCACGAGAAGACCACCTGGCTTTTGTTAACCACATTCCAATTGGGAGAGCTCACGATTCCACCGATCCAGCTCGAAGTCCGTGACCCGGCGGGAAACACCCGGGATGTTTTCACAAAAGCGCAAAACGTCCAAGTGGTGAGCGTCGGGAAAAGGCCCACCGACAAAGACGACATTCGGCCCATCCAAGGGCCGGTTTCTTTGGACGTTTCTTTTGTTCGTGTTTTCATCTTTTTAGTTTTAGCCGTGTCGCTCGTGATATTTCTTGCGACGAAAATTATCCTGCGGCGGCGGAAGGCAAAAATAGATCCGGAAACGCTTTTGCCCGCGCATGAGCGCGCATGCTTAGAGCTCGAGAGGCTTAAAAACAGAGGCTGGCTCTCGGAAGGGAAGGCCAAAGAGTTTTACAGCGAGCTTGCGGATATTTTGAGGAGATATTTGGAAAGAAGGTTTGGGGTGGAGGCGTTCGAGCGCACATCCTTTGAAATCCTATCGGATTTAAGAGCCAGGAATTTTGGGCAAGCTCTTTTGGGTGAAGCCAAAGAAGTGCTGGAAAATTCGGACCTTGTGAAATTCGCGAAGTTCACACCCCCGGCGTCCTTAGCGGATACATTGGAAGAGAAAATCAGGAATTTTGTGATCGAGACGAAACCCGAAGAAGTCACGGATAAAAAATGAGATTTGCCGATCCCGTTTATCTTTTACTCGTAGTCCCCGCGGCGTTTTTCTTTTTCCTTTATATACGCGGGAAAATTGGCCAAGAGGCAGCGCTTAAATTTTCAAGCCTGAAAATCGTGAAAGAAGCCGGCGCTTCGCGTACCCCCTTTTCGCGGCTTTTCTCCGGGTTTATCCGACTTTTGGCAATGATTTTCCTGATTCTGGCGTTGGCTAGGCCCCAAACGGGCACCGGTGAAGAGAAAACGACGCAGCATGTCGTGGATATTGTCATGGCTTTAGATATTTCGGGCAGTATGGCAACGCTTGATTTCCATCCGGACAACCGCCTGACGGCGGCGAAGCTTGAGGCGCGCCATTTTATTGAGGGCCGCAAAGACGACCGCTTGGGTCTGGTCATTTTCGCTGGCCAAAGTTTCACGCAATGCCCTCTCACCACCGATCACAAGGCGATTCTGACTTTGCTCGATAAAATCCAAATCGGGCAAGTGCAAGACGGCACCGCGATAGGCCTCGGACTTGGAACGGCGGTGAATCGTTTGAAAGGGTCTCGTGCCAAGAGCAAAGTGATTATTTTACTGACGGACGGCGTCAACAACGCAGGGGAGATAAGCCCGCTGACTGCTGCGGAACTCGCGAAGCAATTCGGTATCCGGACGTACACCATCGGTGTGGGGAGGGAGGGGGAGGCGCTTTTGCCGATTCAGGATCCGCGCTTTGGCACGCGGCTCTTGAAAGTCGAGACTCAGATTGACGAGAAATCACTTTTGGACATAGCCGACAAAACCGGCGGCGCCTATTTTCGCGCCCAGGATGAAAGAGCTTTAAGGGAGATATTCCGCCAGATCGACAGGCTCGAGAAAACGGAAATCACCGTGGAAAAATACACGCATTATGATGAGAGGTATTTCTGGTTTCTATGGCCGGCGTTTTTACTTCTGTTGTTTGAAGCGGTGTGGGTGAATTTGATAAGGGTGAAAATACCGTGATGGAATGGGGGTCTCCTCATAATTTTGTCTGGCTATGGGCACTTCCGGTGCTTCCGGCCGTTTTTTTCTTCGCCTCCCAACGCAAGAAATTAGAGATGCGCCGCTTTGGTGAGGCGGCTCTCGTGGAGCGCCTCGCAGCGTCTTTAGATGTAAAGAGGCGCCTTTTAAAAAAGATTTTATTTACGATGGCCGTCGCTTGTGTCGTCTTGGCGCTGGCCGAGCCGCATTTCAGGAAAAAAGAGACTCTCGTTGAGAGAAAGGGCATTGATGTGGTGATCGCCGTGGACGTGTCGGACAGTATGCTTGCCAAAGACATCCCGCCGTCGCGTCTTGAGAAGGCGAAGCTCGAACTTTCGGAACTTATCGACAAGTTAAAAGAACACCGTATCGGTATTGTGGCGTTCGCCGGCGAGGCGTTCATTCAGTGCCCTTTGACGCTTGATAAAAATGCAGCGAAGCTTTTTTTGTCCACCGTGAGCCCGAATCTAATTCCAACACCGGGTACTTCGATCACTTCGGCGATTCGCGTGGCGACGCGGACTTTTTCCGAAAAGGAAAAAGAATCGAAAGCGCTCATTCTTTTGACGGACGGAGAAAATCATGAAGGGGAGGCCGTGGAGGCGGCGCGTCTGGCCAAAAAAGAAGGAGTGAGGATTTTCGTCATCGGCATCGGGACACCGGACGGGAGCACGCTGCCCAACCTGTTCGGACAGGAGGGTTTTAAAAGAGATAAAGAGGGCCGACCGGTATTGTCCAAACTGAATGAACCGTTACTCAAAGAGATCGCTGGAAGCACCGGCGGCATTTACACACGCGCCTCGCGCGGAGAGTTTGAGATCGACCGGATTGCCGGGGAGATACAAAAAATAGCACAAAAGGGATTGAAAAACGAGCTTTCCGTCGAGTACGAGGAAAATTACCAGTATTTTCTCGTCCTGGCGTTTGTTTTGCTGCTTGCGGAAATGTTTTTGTCGGAGAGGAAGAGGATATAAAAAATGGGGACAGACGACAGACGACAGAGGACAGAGGACAGAAGACAGAGGAGGATTTTGTCTCTCGCCTCTCGTCCCTCGCTTCTCGTGGTTTGTTCCTTGTTCCTTATTGCTTTCTTCTGCGGTTTCAGCCCAATCTCCGCTCTCAAAAACGAGCAAGGCAACCGCTATTACAAAAAGGGCGAGCTGGGGAGGGCGAAATCCGCCTATTTGAGCGCGCTCGCGTCTGACCCAAAAAGCCCTGAGATTGCATTTAATCTGGGAAATGCTTATTATAGGGAGGCTGCGTTTAAAGAGTCAATTGCGAGATACGAAAACGCGGCCAGGGCTGAAAAAACGCCGGCGCTCCAGTCCAAGGCTTTTTATAATCTTGGCAATAGCCTGTTCCGTGCCGAGGACAAGGCAAAGGCCGCCGAATTTTACAAACAGGCGCTTCGCCTAAACCCGAAAGACGAAGACGCCAAGTACAATCTGGAATTATTGACAAAACAGTCGCAGAACCCGAAAAACCAGAAACAGAACCAGCAGAATAAAAACCAAAATCCCGGAGGCCAGGGCCAGCAGGGAAATTCGCAGCAACAACAAAATCAGGCCAGTGAGAATAAAGAAAAAGGCGGCCAAGAGCAAAGAGACCAACAGTCGAAAGGCGGCCAGTCACAGAAAGAGAAGAAAGATCAAGAATCTAAACAAAGCTCGGGGGCTACTGAAGGAAAAAAAGACGAGCAGAACAAAGATAAGACGAGCGGCGACGCAGAGTCTGCCGCGGCGGCGCAGCAAGAAAAAAGGAAAAGTGATGCTGAGCGAAGAACGGATCAGATTTTAAACGCGCTTGAGAATCAGGAACAGCAGGCGCTTAGATTGGAAAACAACAACAAGAATCAGCTAAGAAAAGTGCAGAGGTACGTGGAGAAGGATTGGTAATGAATTACAAATGACAAAATTCAAATGTCAAAATAAATCCGAAGCACGAAATCCGAAACAAATTCAAAATCCCAATGACCAAAATCCAAAACACGGGTTTCGGTTATTTGAATTTCTGTCATTCGGATTTGTTTCGAATTTCGAGTTTCGGATTTCGAATTTATTTTGTCATTTGTGCTTTGTCATTTGTCATTTATTAGTTTTCTCCGTGTTATTCCAATCTTCGGCATATGCCGAGGTGACTATCGAAACTTCGGTGAGCCGTTCGCGGGTGGCGGTGGGGGAAGAGTTGACGCTGGATATCATCGTGAATAACGCCAACAGCACCATTTCAAAACCCGTCTTTTCTTCCATCGAAGGTTTTAGCTCCTATTCCCAAGGGCATTCTCAGGAGATTTCAATCGTGAACGGCCGTTCGTCCTCGCGAAGCATCTTCAGCTATGTGCTGATCGCCAATTCTCCCGGCAAGAAAACGATAGGCCCTTTCCAGTTGAAAGTCGGGGATAAGTTTTACAAAGTGGCTCCGGTGGAAGTGGAGGTTATGCCGGATACCGGAGGAGCTCAATCTTCCGCTCTGTCTTACACCTATTCTCAGGGTCCGGCGCTTCCCCCGCCTTCCCGGGCTTTGCCCGGCGAAGAGGCGGGCAATCAGGATATTTTCGTGAAGACCTGGCTTGATAAAGACGAAGTCTATGTGAATGAATCCGCTCTATTGACCTACACGCTCTATACACGGCTTTCGGCGACTTACAAAGGTTTTGAAAAGGAACCCGTCACGACAGGTTTTTGGATGGAGGATTTTCCACCGGAGAAAACCATCCAGCGCACCGAGAAAATTTTAAACGGCTCGCGGTACGTGGTGGCGGATGTCCGGAAGATAGCGCTTTTTCCGACCGAGGCCGGCATTTATACGATTGACACGGGCGTTTTGTCCGCGTCGGTAGAGATCCGCGGCCGCGATGATTTTGACAGTTTTTTTTCCTACAATGTTTTTGGCCGGCGAAGCGCCATGTTCCCTCCCGCTTTTACTTCGCAGATTGTCTCAAAAACCATTCCCGCCGACAAGGTGACTTTGACAGTCAGGGCTTTGCCGGAAGCGGGTAAACCTCAGAATTTCTCAGGGGCGGTGGGTGATTACCGTATTGAAAGCTCGGTGGACAAGACGGAGGCCGAAGAGGGCAGCCCTGTCACCTACCGCGTGCGCATTTTGGGTGAAGGCAATCTCAACACGGTGGAAACGCCGCCACTTCCAAAAATGGAGGATTTTAAGATTTATGATTCCTCCTCCTCTTCGCATATTTCTAAAGAGCGCCTGAGAGTGGAAGGTGAAAAAGTCACCGATACGGTGATCGTTCCGAAAAAGGCGGGGACTTACACGATTCCCGCGGTCGAATTTTTTTATTTTGATCCTAAATCCCAAACTTACAAGGACATCAAAACTTCTCCCCACACGCTCACGGTGAAACCCGCACCCGCCAATGAGGCGCCGCCCGCGGACCAGGGATCGCCGGGTGTCGAGCCCGTGGAGAAAGAGAGCGTGTCACTGGTCGGAAAGGATATACGTTACATCAAAACCGTCGGCGAGGGCAGGCCGATTCGGCCCCGTCCACTTTATGCAGAGCCGTTTTACTGGTTCTTAAACGGCGTTTTGGCGGCCCTTTCGGCGTTATTCCTGTTGCTTTCGTCGAGAAGAGCGGGCCTCTCGCGGGACTTAAAAGGTTTTCGTTTCCGAAGCTCGCATCACGTGGCCCGGCGCAAATTGAAAGCCGCCGCGAGGATGCTCAAAAAAGGTAAAATGGACGAGTTTTATTCCGAGATCTCCAAAGTCATTCAGGGTTATTTTGCCGATAAGCTGGATATTGCGGCGCCGAGTGTCACGGCCCAGGTTCTTGAGGAGAAATTGGCCGGCAACGACCAGGCACGTGAGGCGCTGGAGGAAACCAAGAAGCTTTTTGACGAACTGTCCTTGGGGCGTTTTGCAAAAATGGACAGAGGCCAGGAGGAGATGAAAAAGGTCTATGAAATGGCGGATCGCGTTATCACTTTATTTGAGAAGGTAAAAAAGAAATGAAAAAAAAAGACGTCATCGCAATGACACTTTGTTGCCTGTTTTTTGCAGCACATCTGGTTTTTGCCGACGCGTCCCTTTTTTCCCGGGCCAATGCCAAATACCAGGCCGGTGATTTTAAGGCCGCCGCCGATCTTTATCAGGAAATCATCCGCTCCGGCAAGCCGAGCGCCTCCGTTTATTACAATCTGGCCAACGCAAGCTTTCGTCTGGGCCAAAAGGGCAAGGCGCTTATTTTTTACGAACGCGCTCTCCGGGCAAACCCAAGAGATCCGGATATCCGGTGGAACATGGATATTTTGAAAATGGTATTGTCGGACCGCATGGGATCCCCGGAGGATAATTCTGTGGTGATCTGGATTCGAACCCTCGAGGACAAATGGACGATGGATGAAATCGGTTTTATTTTTTCGGGGGGTCTGGCGTTTTTTACGCTGCTTCTTTTTTTGAACGTGCTTTTTCCTTCGGCGAAAGCGGCGACGGCATTCTTGCGTTTTTTAGTTCTTTTATTTTTGTTTTTGGCGGGTGGCTTGTCCCTTTTTAAGTGGCAGGATCTCCGAATCCCCCGCGTCGTCGTGATGGAAAAAGAGGTGTACGCGCGTTACGGACCTTCCCCGGGGGAGACCCAGGCCTTTTTACTCCATGAGGGAGCCGAAGGCGCGGTTTTAGACGAAACCCAGGGCTGGTTTTATGTGAAGCTTCCGGATCAAAGTCTTGGGTGGATTCCAAGAGAGGCCTGCGAAATAATTTAATAAGAAACCAGGAGACAACAGATAGTAGTCAGTAGACTGACTACTTACTACTGTCTACTTAGTTCAATCATGTATAAGAAGTACACAGTTCTTTTAGTGGGGCACGGGAGCCGCGAGAAGGGTTTCCAGGCGGCGATGTGGAAAGTCGCGAAGGCGCTTGAGAAGAGTGCCCGCTATGATTGTGTCGCCTGTGCTTACCTTGAGGTGACAAGCCCCAGTATTTTTAAGGGCATCGAGCGCCTCGTGCGAAAAGGCGCCGCGGAGATTCGCGTCCTCCCTTATTTTCTCCTTACCGGGCAACACGTCAAACGCCACATTCCGCAAATCGTCGCCGAAGCCAGAAAGAAATTTAAGTCCCGGGTGAAAATTATTCTCTGCCCGTATTTAGGGTTTGATTCTAAAATCGTAGACGTAGTGAAGAAACGTTTGAAAGTTTCGGAACACAGATGACAGAGAACAGAGGACAGGGGACACCTGCCTGCCGGACAGGCAGGGAAAACAGAAGACAGAAAGTGAAAAAAATTCAGGTGATTCCTTGCGGTGTTGCAATTGTACGCCGCGGGCGCGAATTTTTGATTGCACAGAGAAATCCCGACGACACTTTCGGTTCCTTTTGGGAATTTCCCGGCGGCAAGAAAGATGAGGGGGAGACTTTCGAGGCGTGTGTGGTACGTGAAATCCGCGAGGAGATCGGAATCGAGATCCGCGCGGGAAGAAAACTTATGGAAATCCGTCGGAAGTACAATGACAAAATCATCGCGCTCAATTTTTTCCTCTGTTCCTATGTCTCCGGCGACCCGCAACCCATCGAGTGCCAAAAAGTGCAGTGGGTGGACGTCGGAGAGCTTAAAAAATTTAAGTTCCCGCCTGCCAACGAGGGGGTGATAAAAAACCTCGTGAGACTTTGTGCCTGACTTGCCCTTCATCGCCGCGCTGGATCTCGGCACTACGGGGAATCGCGCGATTGTTTTTGACAAGCGTCAGAATAGAGTTGCGGCCGCCTACGAGGAATTTCCCCAAATGTACCCCAGGCCCGGCTGGGTCGAGCATGACCCCGAGGCCATCTGGCGAAGCGCCCGGCGCGTGCTGGGGAAAACGCTCCGCAGCGTGGGCCCGGAAAAAGTAGCAGCACTCGGGATCACGAATCAACGGGAAACCGTGCTTTTGTGGGACAAAGAAACGGGCCGGCCCGTTTACCCCGCGATCGTATGGCAGGACAGAAGAACCGCGCCGCTCTGCCAGCGTCTCAAGAAAAAGGGCCTGGAAAAATTCATTCACGAGCGCACAGGACTTTTTCTGGACCCCTATTTCAGTGCCAGCAAACTCGCGTGGCTTTTGGAAAATGTGAAAGGTGCTTTGCCCAAAGCCAAAAAGGGTGAGGTCGTCGCTGGAACGATTGATTCTTGGGTGGTGTGGAAACTGTCCGGCGGAAGGGCACATCTCACGGACACGTCGAATGCCTCGCGTACAATGCTTTTTAACATTCATACGAAATCCTGGGATGAGAAACTTTGCCGCATTTTTAATGTTCCTATCGGTGTTTTACCTACGGTAGGGCCCTCGAGCGGCGTTGCGGCCAGGGTGGACAAAAAATTGTTCGGAAAAGAAATTCCGATCGCGGGTCTTGTTGGCGACCAGCAGGCAGCGTCTTTTGCGCAAGGCTGTTTTTCTCCGGGCATTATTAAAAATACCTATGGCACCGGCCTCTTCATGCTTGAGAATACGAAAGACAATCCGCGCTTTTCCAAAAATCTTCTGACGACGGTGGCATGGTCGATCGGAAATCTTCGGAATACGGAGTACGCCGTCGAGGGGAGCGTTTTTATAGGGGGTGCGGCGGTGCAATGGCTGAGAGACGGGCTCGGAATCCTGAAAAAATCGTCCGATGTGGAAAAGCTGGCGGCGCTTGCCCCGTCGAATGACGGGGTTTATTTTGTGCCGGCGCTTGTGGGCCTCGGCGCGCCCTATTGGGACGCGCATGCGCGGGGCCTTATCGTGGGGATCACACGCGGAACGACGAAGGCGCATATTGCGCGCTCCGCGCTCGAGGCCATCGCGTACCAGACTCGGGATATTTTGGAAGTGATGCAAAAAGACACCCGGCATCCTTTTAGGAGATTGCGCGTGGATGGAGGCGCCAGCGCCAACAATTTTCTGATGCAGTTTCAGGCGGATGTTTTGGGAATTCCGGTGGAACGCCCGAAAATTTTGGAAACCACCGCACTCGGCGCCGCAGGTTTGGCGGGCCTGGCGACTGGCTTTTGGAGAAGCAAAAACGAATTCGACGCCTTAAGAAAAATGGATAAGATTTTTTATCCCAAAGCAAAAAGTTCCGAAATGGACGCGGCGTATTCCCAGTGGAAAGAGGCCGTGAAACGCTCGAGGAACTGGGCGGTTTTTCTTGACCAAAAGAATCGGCCGTAGCAGACTATTCATGAGGGTAAGGGGGGCACCGGTGATCGAACAGGCCAGAGGCGGGCTTAAAAAATGATAAAAAAACGCGCAGGTTGGGACGAGTACTTCATGGCGATAGGGCGCGTTGTCTCGAGCCGCTCCACCTGCGACCGTAAATTTGTGGGCGCTGTGATTGTACGTAACAAAACTATTCTTTCCACCGGCTACAACGGCTCGATCCGGAAGCTCGAGCACTGTGACGAAGTCGGGCATATGATGGAAAATAACCACTGTGTGGCGACGATTCACGCGGAAGCCAACGCCATCATCCAGGCGGCGAAGAACGGCGTTTGCATCGACGACGCCACCCTCTATACAACCGCAAGCCCCTGCTGGGCTTGTTTTAAGCTGATTGCCAATTCCGGCATCCGGCGAATCTGTTTCGGCGAATTCTACCGGGATCACCGGATTTTTGAGATCGCCAAGAAGCTCAAGATTGAACTTGTAAAGTTTAATGGCAGCGAAGAACGTTCCGGTAACGTTAAGCGTAGGTCGGCAGCGAGGCCCGTGTCGTTAAACGGTGACGTCATACGCAGCCGAGCGACGAAACGGGTCTCGTCGCCGTAACCCTTCAACGTGACCCATGGCTGACAAGAGCGCTAATTTTTACTTAAAACAAATGGAAATCGGGCCGATGGAGAATTTTATCTATTTTCTGGGCGATAAGGCCAAGCGCGAAGTGTTTGTGGTGGACCCGGCCTGGCAGGTGGACACGATTTTACGGGTGGCGGAGGAAGAAGATTTGAAAATAAAAGGTGCCTTGATCAGTCATTTTCATTTTGATCACACCAACGGCATCGAGGAGCTTTTGGAATCCGTGAATTGCCCGGTATACGTGAATAAAAAAGACGTGCCCTATTTGGAATATAGCCACGACAATATTAAGCCGACGGACAACGGCCAAAAATTAAATGTGGGGAACGTGGAAATTGAGCTCGTGCACACGCCGGGCCATACGCCGGGGTCTCAGTGTTTTTACGTGAGGGATCATCTGGTCTCCGGAGACACGCTCTTTATCGGCGCCTGCGGCCGCACAGACTTGCCCGGCGGTGACGCGAAAGAAATGTACTATTCGCTGACACAGAAACTCGCAAAATTCGACGACTCGACGATCCTTTGCCCCGGCCACAATTACGCCCCGAAACCCATGACGACGATGGGCGAAGAGAAAAAAACCAATCCCTATCTGTTATGCGATTCGCTGGATAATTTTCTCCGCTTCCGAACAGGCGTAGGTAGTTATTAGTTAGGATGGCATAATCCTTCGCCGTTGATTTTCTATGAGGCATCGGGTATAATTTGTATATACATTTTGTGATTTAAATTATGACGGAAATTCGCTGGAATCCTTTAAAAAGTGAGCGGCTTAAAAGGACGCGCGGTGTTTCTTTTGAAGAGATACTTGACGCCAAACTCGTTGACATTCTCGAACATCCGCACAGAACCAATCAAAACATTTTGGTCTATGAGTATCGCGGGTATCTTTGGGCGGTACCTTATGTGGCAGAAGGCGATGTTATTTTTTTGAAAACTATTTACCCCAGCCGCAAGTTGGCGAAGAGGTATGGGGAAAGGAGGCCGAGTGATGAGGAACATAAAACTGACTAAAGAGGAAAAGGCCGTCGAGGATGCGCTTGAGGAATATGTTCCGGTGAATTCCCGCGAATTCGTGAAAGTTGCACAAGCGATTGCCGCGCGAAAAAAAGACGCGGTTTTGAATATCCGGATCAGTCACTATGATTTGGAGCATATAAAACAAAAGTCCAAAAAGCTGGGTGTAAGGTATCAGACTTTTGTTTCTGAGGTATTGCATCGAATGGCTGAGGCTTAGCGAGAGAAGCATAAGAAGATGAGCATTATTTTTAATCCTCTGTCTCCAGAAGATGTCAAAAAGATCGGCGAGTATTTTGAAAAACGAATCAAGTTTACTAAAACCTCAAAGATTATTATTCTCGGCGTTTGTTTTCTAAGTGTATCGCTGATCGCTTTTCTTTTGTCTTCGACGGCTATAGGACTCGGTTACATCAGAGGGTATGAGCTTGTTTTTAAGTACGGGCTGGTTTCTGCTAAAGTTTTTTTGGTTCTACATTGCTTAACGTTGCTTATGCTGATTATCCCCAGGTTTCCTGATAAATTTCAGTTTGCAACATTATTTACTCTTATCAATATTCCGCTTCTCTTTTTTATTTATTATGAAGTTGGACAGAAAATAACGCGATCCTCCAACACAGTTAATGAGAGCATCGTATGTTTTTTCATGCTCATGTTTTGTTGGATCATGTTTGGTCTTGAAACTTATAAGACATCGCCTAAAATTATTTGGTTCAAGTGGCTGGCTGGAATTAATGACAAAATGCAGCGGGAGTTTGATCAAGGTATCGTGAGTGAACCTGTTCTGGATCGGGTAAGAAAAGCAAAATCCAAAAAAACAGTAATCAGGCAAATTCTATTTTTAACACAGTGTGTTATTGGGATTATGGCGCTGTTTTTACTCTTTTTTGAAGTAAATTGGAAGTATATATTCGCTGCCGGGTTCATTATGGAGAGCGGAACGGCAATCATACTGGGCTATATACTTTTTAACATAAGGAAGTGAATAAACTGTAATTCCAGGAATGCAGATCCGCACGGGCGTCGGCAATTATTAAAAATCATTGAAATTGTATCCCAAATAGGGTACACTTATGGCAGAAACAGGGGGTAGGGGTTATGGCCAAGTCTGCGATGATTCGAGCAAGGACTGAACCCGGTCTAAAAGCCGAGGCGGAGAAGATTTTTCATCAACTGGGTTTAACCTGCTCTGAGGCAATCAACTTGTTTTTCGCACAAATTACCCTCAGAAAGGGAATCCCCTTCGATATCGCCGTCCCCAATAAGACCACGCTTAAAGCCATGAAGGACGTGGAAGAAAAAAAGACCACTCAAGCCAAAGACATTAAAGATCTCTTCAAAAAACTTGGGATATAATCTTTGAGGACTGCGCATTACACAAGGCAGTTCAAAAGGGACTTAAAGCTTGCCCAAAAGCGGCGGAAAGATATCAGTAAGATTAAAAACGTTATGGCGCTGATCGTCGAAGAGCACGTTCTTGCCGAGAGACACAAGGATCATCCGCTGGCAGGCAACTTCGTCCATTACCGGGAATGTCATATCGAACCCGATTGGCTTCTCATCTACCAATTGACTCCGTCAGAGGTTTGTTTCGTCCGAACGGGAACTCATTCGGACCTGTATGGATAGGTAAGTAAAAATAGGACAGCCCCTATTTTCACCGATAGGGGTTGACGACGATTTGAATAGAAGTTACACTCTTAAGTTCTTATGCCAAGTCAGATACAGAGTTTGAAGACCGTGAACAAAAAACCTGACTTTGACGCGTTAGCCAAGATTGCCCTGGACATCCGCCGCGACATTATCAAGATGCTCGGCATTGCCGGTTCCGGACATCCGGGCGGCTCGCTTTCGGTTACGGACATTCTGACTCTCCTTTATTTTCATTTTTTAAGGCATGACCCGAAAAATTCCAAATGGCCGGATCGTGACCGCTTGATTTTTTCCAAAGGCCACGGCTGCCCCGCGCTTTACTCAGCGCTTGCGATCGCCGGTTATTTTGACCAGAAACTGCTTTTGACTTTGAGGCAATTGGGGAGCCCGCTCCAGGGGCATCCCGACATGCGGCGGCTTCCGGGCATCGAGGCATCCACCGGTTCTTTGGGCCAGGGTCTTTCCGTCGGCATCGGCTGTGCGCTTGCCGCAAGATTCGACAAAAAAGATTTTCTCGCTTACGTCATCATGAGCGACGGGGAGTTGAACGAGGGCCAAACGTGGGAAGCGGCGGCGTTTGCGTCTTTCCGGAAACTCAGCAACCTCATTTTGATTTTGGATTACAACAAATTTCAACTCAGCGGTGCGACAAAGGACATTTTGAACATGGAGCCGATTGCCGAAAAATTTAAGGCCTTCGGCTGGCAGACAAAAGAAATCGACGGCCATTCTCTCAAGGAAATTTATGATGGCATCACCTGGGCCAAGACGCCGAAAGAGGGCCCGAGCCTAGTGATCGCGCACACCGTGAAAGGCAAAGGCGTTTCTTTCATGGAAAATAACAATCATTTCCACGGAGTGGCGCCCACGAAAGACGAAACGGCACGGGCCTTGAAAGAGCTCGGTGAAAATGATGCCCAGATCCAGAGAATTTTAGGGATGATTAAATGATAGAAAAAAAATTGGGTCAGGCCACGCGCGACGCGTATGGCAAGGCGCTTGTAGAAGTGGGGCAAGGGAACCCTAATGTGATCGTGCTCGACGCGGACCTTTCCAAATCCACCAAGACTGAATTTTTCGGCAAGGCCTTTCCGGACCGATTCATCGACATCGGCATTCAGGAAGCGAATTTGGTCGGCATCGCATCGGGCCTTGCGTCCTCGGGGAAAATTCCTTTTATCAGCTCGTTCGCGTGTTTTCTGATGTGCAAGGGGTATGAACAATTGCGTGTGGGCGTGGCATTCTCGGAGCTTAATGTCAAAGTGGTCACTTCGCACGGCGGGATCTCCGTCGGTGAGGACGGCGCCTCTCAACAGTCGGTGGAGGATTTCGCGCTGGCCTGCGCGTTGCCAAACTTCGTTGTCATCGTGCCGTCGGATGAATTTGAGACAAAAGCGCTCGTGAAACAAGCGGCTTCGCACAAAGGACCCGTGTATATCCGCACTGGCCGGCCCAAAGCGCCCATTCTTTACGATGACAAAACAACTTTTGAAATAGGAAAAGGCAAGCTTCTCCGGAGCGGCAAGGACGTCGCATTGGTTGCGGTGGGGCTTTTGGTCTTTGAGGCCATGCAAGCCGCTGAAACTTTGAAACAAAAGGGGATAGAAGCCTCGGTGATTGACATGCACACGTTAAAACCTCTGGACACGCAACTTTTACTGCAGGAAGTGCGCAAGACCAAAGCCGTGGTCGTGGCCGAAGAGCATCTCATCGGAGGAGGTTTGGGAAGCCTCGTTTCCCAAGCGGTTTCCCAGGAATTTCCGGTGCCGGTGGAATTTGTGGGAATCAACGACACCTACGCCGAATCCGGTAAACCCGAAGAACTTTTCGAAAAATACGGTCTTACCTCGAAGCACATCGTCCAAGCCGCTGAAAGAGCCATCGCTCATAAATCGAAGTAGGACTCATTCCCTTCTTCTTGCTATAATAACTCCCTATCTAAGATTTCCGGGGTGTAGCTCAGCTTGGCTAGAGCGCTTGCTTTGGGAGCAAGATGTCAGAGGTTCAAATCCTCTCACCCCGAAACAAGTTTGTCCCCGTAGCTCAGTTGGATAGAGCAACAGATTTCTAATCTGTGGGCCGCGTGTTCGAATCACGCCGGGGACACCCCCTATATTCAAGGAGCCGAGTGCTTAAAAAAATAATCATAGCTGTTCTGGTTCTGGCCGTGGCGGCGGCTTTTTCTCTGAACCTTCTTTGTCGCAAAGCGCCGACACTCTTGCGCGACGCGATTGAAAAGGCGCTGGATAAAAAGGTGAAGATCGATTCGATTCGTTATCATTTCCCGGGAGTTTTCGAATTGGAAGGTTTTGAAATCCAGGAAAAGGCCCCTTTTGAAGGCGAGCGGTCGTTTTCTGTCGCCCAGATCAAACTGCATGTGTCACCTTTAAGCCTTTCGCAAAAAGCGCTTATCATTGACGACCTGGAAGTGGAAGACGCCGAGATCATTGTTCGAAAATTCCATGGAAAGCTCTGGCACTCCCTGTCGGACGCCACGAAGAAGATGGTACCCGTTTCCGAATCCACCGAAGCGCGGACGCAGGGTAAGGCTTCAGGTCCCACGATTCCCCTTGAGATCCGCCATTTCAAAATAGACGACAGTCATTTCAAGTTTTTGGATTATGACGCGATGGAAAACGGTTTCGTGGTGGCGCTTGAGACGATTGATGCCGAGATAAGGGATGTTTCGATCCCTTTGTCGGACAAAAAGACCTCTTACGTTTTAAGCGCTCGTCTCCCGCAGGGACGCGATCAAAGGGTGGCCGAAATCCATCTGTCGGGTTGGACGCGGTTTGAAAATTTCGACACGGACGCCAACCTTTCTTTAAGCGGTGTTTACCTGCCTTATTTTGAACCGTACTATGGGCAGGTAACGCCGGCCCATTTGAGGGATGGGTACTTGGATTCCGGAGCCAATCTTCGGGTGGATAGAAAGGATCTCACGGCGAATGTGGATTTTGGGGTCACGGGGCTTTATTTCGAATCTTACGAAGCCGGCAATCAGCTTTTCGGCCTGAAGGCGGATGAAATCCTAGCGTTTCTTAAGGACTCTTCCGGAAAACTCAGTTTTCAGATCGTCGTCCGATGGAATATTGCGGACCGTTCCGTGAAATTAAAGGATGTGATCCGCAAAAGCATCGAGCGTTCGCTCAAGAACACTGTGCTTTCCAACGTCGGCAACATTTTGGAGAACACGATAAAAAAAATAGGCGAGGGCGGCATGGATTCCTCCAAAGATAACCTCGAAGATGTGGTGAAAAAAGTCAAAGAGCTTTTCCGGTAATTTCCCCGGGCGTTTTTTGTTTCTGCTTTTTGTTTCATTGACGCTCACCAGGTGGAGTAATAGAATACCTACGCATAAAATTTGTCAGAAAAATTTTGGTAGGCGTAGCTCAGCTTGGTTAGAGCGTCTGACTGTGGCTCAGAAGGTCGCGAGTTCAAATCTCGTCGCCTACCCCAAATTTAATAACGAACTAGTGCTACAAGCGGGGGCGTCGGGGTTCACGGCGCCCTCGCGTTTCCTCA